>JADMIO010833431.1_pt1 | contig 90488 bp, 69 predicted proteins | sample 8958161 | NCBI WGS metagenome assembly JADMIO01 (sample SAMN16585339, study PRJNA669376) | soil metagenome | isolation source: Crop rotation soil | place: USA: Cullars Rotation, Alabama | collected 2011
GCCGCGACTTCAAGTCACGTGAATTCCAAGCTTCGGATCCCACTGTGCTGGAAAGTGAAAATTGCCGGGTAGCCGCAAAGGTCGAAGGAAGCCGCGAACAAGGCATCGTATCCGGGGAACGGGTAACGACGGGATTGACTCCTCTGTTGAACCTGAATTTTTTGTCAAAACAAGCTGATCTCAAACCTGGGCAGAAAGTTTATACCTCGGGAGTCGGCGGGGTGTTTCCATCGGGTTTGCTGATCGGCAGTGTCAAGAGCTTCCATGTGCGAGAACTCGATGGACAGGCCCAGCTCACACCGGCGGTTGATCTGTCGCATTTGGAGGACGTGTTTGTTGTGACTGGTCGAAAATGATTTTCTTTTTCGTTTTGCTCTTCCTTGTGTTGATCGCTCAAATTGCGGAGTTCTTTATTCCGGCGTTGCCCTGGCTCTACAATGCGCACGTGTACATTGTGCCGGTTATTGTGTTTTATGGAGCGATGGCTCTGCCGTTTCCTCTGATGTTGTCGCTAGCACTTTTCGCGGGCGTCTTGCTAGATGCTCTTACCGTCCAGGTGATTGGAGGCAAAGTTGAAATCTCAACCGGATCATCGATACTCATTTACGGTGTGCTGGCAGGATTAATGCACGGCCTGAGGCCGCTCTTTGCACGTGGCCGCTGGGAGGTGCACTGTGTCTTGAGCGGCGTTTTCACCTCTTTGATAGTTCTGGCGCAATATTTAATGATTACATTTCGTCGCGGCTCTTTCGTGTTTACCCGCGAAGTCTGGTGGCAGATCGGCGGGCCTGGTCTCATGGCCATGGCGATTGCCCCGATCGTATTTTGGGTTTTGCAGTGGACAGCACACGTTACAGCCTACTCCTACCAACCTGAGAGAGGGCGGCTTGAATGAACAGACGGCGTCTTACTTCACGGGTTCGGATTCAATTTCTTGGTCTGTTAATGTTTTTGGGCTTGGGCACTCTTGGTCTTAAGCTTTGGTGGATCCAGGTAGCACACGGTCAGGAATGGACTTCTCAACTTCGGGGTAGTTCGCAAGCGACGGTTCGGATTCCTTCAGTCCGGGGAGAGATCAAGGATCGCAACGGGGTAACTCTGGTCCAAAATCGGGCAAGTTATGAAGTGGACTTTTACCTTCCGGAGATGGTCAAGGGTTACCGTGAGAGGTTTGGGCAACCGCCCTTGACTGAGTATCGAACGACCATCAACGGAATGCCTAAAGACCTGAAAGAACCGGACATCATCAAGATCGTCAACAATGGCATCGTTCCACGGCTTAACGATCTTGATCTGGCCAGCGATTACAATGCGGGCCGCTTGCAGAAACATTATCGTAACGACACCGAAGTGCCATTTTCATACGTCAAGGACATTGATTTCCCAACGCTCGCGAAGTTTTCGGAGCACGATGTCGGATTACCGGGAGTGGAACTCGCGATTAAGCCGGTGCGTTCTTATGTTTACGGGGCACTTGCCGCGCATCTTCTGGGTTATGTCGGAATGCCAGATGACATCGATAAAGAGGAAGCCAGGAAATTCACGTTCTACCAGCAAGACGTGGAAGGGAAATCGAACATCGAAAAAATCATGGATCAGTATCTGCGCGGGAAGCCGGGGATACGTTATCTGCGCAAGAACGCCAAGGGAACCATTGAGGGTGTGGGGCGCGAAGATCCATCGCAACAGGGCGCTAACGTTTTTCTGACCATCGATGCGCGCATTCAGGCGATCACGGAAGAAGCCTTGCGGGCAGTGGGACGCGGAGCAGCTGTGGTCGTTGATCCTAACAACGGCGAAATCCTTGCCATGGCATCGGTGCCTTCTTTCGATCCGAACACCTTCATCCCAAGCATCAAGGCAAAAGATTGGAAAGCGCTCCAAAAAGATGAGGGCGACCCCCTGGTCAATCGCGCCGTCAGCGCATTTCCGCCAGGATCGACATTCAAACTGATCACCTCGTTAGCTGGATTGCGCCGCGGCATGGCGAAGCAGAAATTCACCTGCTACGGCGGTGTGCAGTACGGCGACCATTATTTTCAATGCTGGGTGGCCGAAAAGCATTACACCCATGGCACGCTCGCGCTTTCGGATGCTATCAAGGTTTCCTGCAACGCATTTTTCTACCAATACGGCAACGCGGCCGGTATCGATTCAATCGACCGGGTGGGTGACTTGCTCGGGTTGGGCAAACCGTCCGGGTTGAATTTAACTGGCGAGCAACCAGGCGTCTTGCCCGGACCAGAATGGATGCAAATTCATTATCCGCAGGAGCGCTGGTCCCAGGCGTACACGGCGAACGTTTCAATCGGCCAGGGATACACCTTGTGCACGCCTCTGCAGATGGCCATGGCCTACGCCACCATCGCCAATGGTGGCATCTCCTATTATCCACGCCTCGTTAAAAAGGTTTTGAACCAGGACGGCACGCCGGTCCTTGACGAGAACGGAAAAATTGCCGTGCCGGACGAACCGAAGGTGCACGCCGATTTTCGCCCTGAAGTTTCGCCAGCAGACCTCGAGATGGAGCGGCGCGGTTTTTGGAAAGTCGTTAATGAAGGCGGCGGAACAGGCGGCCGCGCCCGCTTGACCGACGTCCAGGTTGCAGGCAAGACCGGCAGTGCGCAGGCTAGCGACCACGGCCATGAAAGCATTATCGCGTGGTTCGTCTGCTGGGCTCCATTTGAACAGCCGAAGTACACTATTGCGGTAATGGTGCAGGCCGGCGAACATGGCGGACATGGCGGCTCGGTGGCTGCGCCCATCGCCACACGCATCTTGGAGCGCACCCTGGCGACGGAAGAGGGAAAATTCGAAGCCAAGGTGGCTTGGACAGCCCCCGCGCAAAAACCGAATCCGTTTCAGACAATCAAGGACGTCGCTTTTCACGACTCCGGCCCAAACGCCGGGAATACTGACGAAGAGGGCGGCGGTGACGGGCAAAACGCTACGGCACAAATGGCAAGTACAGATGCGTCGCCGGATGTCGAACCCGAAGCAGATTCTCAGGGCAAAGTACGCCGGCGCGGTCCGGCAGTCGCGCGCGCGGTTGCCGCTCCGACACCCCCTCAGCGTAACTTCTTTCAAAAGATCTTTGGAATACGTCCACGTCAGGCGCCGCCACCCGCGCCTCAGCCTAATCGCCGGCGTGGAACGCCACCTCGATGAATACCCGATCAGTACTATCGCCACATTGTATTTGGTCAGTTCCGCTACTGATCGGACAACCCCTTTCTTCCTATGATGGACAAAGTAAGAAAACTTTTGGGTCTCTCCTCACGAAAGACCGGCAAAAAACTTATCGTGAGCGTGGAAAAACTCGAGTCGCGGGTTGCCGTGCTCGAAAATGGCCGGCTAGAGGAGTACAGCGTCGAGCGTAAAAGCTCACGCAACATCGTCGGTAGCGTTTACAAAGGTAAAGTCAAAAACATCGAGATGGGATTGAAGGCGATGTTTGTGGACATCGGCTTCGAGAAAAACGCGTTCCTACATTTTTGGGACGCCATCCCGGCGGCCCTCGACAGTGGGATTGAGGAGATCGATCGCCGTGGCAGCAGGCGGCCTCGAAAACGAATCACCGTTAAAGATATTCCGAGCATTTATCCGGTTGGCTCGGATGTCATTGTGCAGGTGACCAAAGGCCCAATTGGTAATAAAGGTCCCAGAGTCACCACAAACCTTAGTTTTGCGGGGCGGTACCTTGTGCTCATGCCGTTTAGTGATCGCAGCGGCATCTCCCGCAAGATTGAAAACCAAAAAGAACGCGAACGATTGCGCAAGATTGTCCGCGAATTAGAAATTCCCGATGGCGTCGGCGTCATCATCCGCACGGTAGGCGAAGGGCAACGGGCGAGGTATTTCGTGAGGGACCTGCGTTTTCTTCTCGACGAGTGGGCTCAGGTCGAACGGCTGATCCGCGAGCAACCAGCCCCGTGCCGTTTGTTCGAGGAACCAGATTTAGTCGGCCGCACTGTGCGGGATTTTCTCACCGAGGAAATCGACGAAGTCGTCTGCGATGATCGCGCGGCAACGCAGCGAATGATCGACATGGTGGGGCAGATTTCCCGTCGCGCGCGAAGTCGCGTGCACCATTACGACAGCGCAATGCCGATTTTCGAGACCTATGGTGTACAAAAGCAAATCGATGACGCTTTCCATCGGCAAGTCTGGCTGAAATGCGGCGGTTATATCGTGATTGATGAGACAGAAGCCCTTGTTGCCATCGACGTAAATACTGGACGAAACAAAGGCGGACGTGACGTCGAGAAAACGATCTTACAAACCAACCTCGAAGCCGCAGATGAAATCGCCCGCCAGCTTCGATTGCGCAATATAGGGGGATTAATTATTGCCGATTTCATCGATATGAAGAGCCGTAAAGACCAGCAGGCAGTCTACGGTTTGATGAAGGAGCGACTCAGTCGCGACAAAGCGAAGACGCATATTCTGCCTATTTCACAGCTCGGGCTCATGGAAATGACTCGTCAAAGGGCGCAGGAAAGTCTCAGCGATACCATTTATGAAAATTGTCCTTACTGCGGCGGACGCGGAGTAGTGAAAACCTCCATGACCACCAGTGTGGAATTGCATCGGACCTTGAATACCGTGATGCGCAAGTATCAGGAAAGTATTCACGATATCCGGGTCATTCTGAATCCAGGCGTGTTAAAGCGCTTGAAGGAAGAAGACGAAGATTTGTTGGTGGAATTGGAGCGTCGGTACGCAGGCCGGCTTACTTTTCGTGGCGACCCCACATTTCACCATGAAAAGTTCGTCATTACAGACGCTAACACGGGCGCGGAACTCCACCCGTAAGGCAGTATCCTACACCAAAATCCTCTTGCAATTTCGTATTGCCAGCCCAAGAGTCGGGCATTCGGGGTACCAGCGAGTTTCGTTATTGCCCTGCGTGTTCCAAAGGAGTGTTTGGAGCCAAAATTGAGGAGAAACTTAACCGAAGGAGAAATAGATGAGAAGAATGGTGTTGTGGCTGTTATGCAGCGCTGCAATCACTTCGGCAGCGTTCGCAGGCACGGAAGCTTACTCCGGAAAGGAGATGAAACAGGTGGCGCCACCACCCTGTCCACAATGGTACGCAGACAATGAGTTTAATGTCGGTCTATGGGGTACTTACATTTTCACAGGAAACAATTGGCAGGACGATCGTTATCTGGAGTCAGATCATGCTTTTGGCGGTGGTGTGGATCTTAAATACTTTTTCCATCGCTACTTCGGTATTGGAATTGAAGGATGGGCCGTGGATGCCAGGCGCGCTTTTGAAGATGTCTTCATTGATCTGAATAATGGCGTGTTCGACGCTCACACTGCGCATGAGAGCCGCGCAGTTGGTTCGGTGTTAGGCACACTGACATTACGTTATCCGATTCCGTGCACGCGTTTCTCGCCCTATATCTTCGGCGGAGCCGGCGGAATCTTTGGTGGCGGCGAAAGCACAAACGTGGTCGTCAATGACGGGATCATTCGCACCGAACAGACCGATTCTGAATCCCGCGCGATCGGCCAAGTCGGCGGGGGTATGGAAATTCGCATGACACCGCACATTGGCTGGGTCAGCGATTTTAGCTGGAATTTCGTCGATGGGCCGAAGAACAACTTCGGGATGGTTCGGACTGGAGTTAATTTCGCATTCTAGGCAATCACGGAAAGCTTTGCACGAGCGGCGTGCCGGATGTTCGGACGCCGCTTTTGTTTTGATCTTTAACCCTGATGGAGCATTCGGATTGGCGTTTGCGAACCTTGGTATGCGTATGAGATTATAGTGATGTCATTCGCAGAAGTCCTGGACAGTCTGGCTCTAAAAAAATCCGAACTGGTCGAGCGATTGCACCATTTGATCCTGCCGAAATCGGACCACGAGCTCGAAGCCATGGCTCAAGCCTCTAGTAGACTGACTCTTCAGAATTTCGGACGCACGATGCGGCTGTTCGCGCCGCTGTATCTATCCAACGAATGTGTCAATAATTGCCAATATTGCGGTTTTTCACGCGATAACCCAATTCTTCGCGTCACCCTGGACCTCAATGAAGTCATCGCCGAAGCTCAACACCTGGCGCATCAGGGATTTCGTCAGATTCTTTTGGTCACAGGCGAGCACCCGAAATTCGCAGGGCGCGACTATCTTGCCCGGTGCGTTCGCGCGCTCGCTCCTTATTTTCCGTCAATCTCCATCGAGGTCGGCCCGATGAAGGCAGAAGAGTACGCTCCGATCGTGGAGGCGGGTGCGGACGGACTCGTGGTTTATCAAGAGACATACAACCGCGAGGTCTACGCTGAGATGCACACTGCCGGACCGAAGCGGGACTTCAATTTTCGACTGGATTGCGTCGAGCGCGGTTATGCAGCGGGCTTTCGCCGGCTCGGAGTCGGGGCGTTGATTGGTTTGTCACCCTGGCAGGATGAAGTCATCGCCCTCGCGGCGCATTTGGAATATCTATTCAAACGGTGCTGGCAGGCGCAGATTACCGTGAGCTTGCCTCGCTTGCGCCCTGCGGCTGGTGGATTTCATCCGCTCTTCTCAATGACAGATCGCGAACTCGTGCAGTTGATTTGCGCTTTGCGGATCACCTTTCCTCAGCTGGGAATTGTGCTCAGCACTCGCGAGCGCGCTTCGCTGCGCGATTCACTCGCATCAATCGGGGTAACGATGATGAGTGCAGGCAGCCATACTGAGCCTGGGGGTTACACCCGACAGGGCCTCCAACACATCCACCGCACAGTGCGTGGCCGCATAGTCGCCCCCGAGTACCAGGATGGTGAAGATGCGCTCGCCACGGGTCAATTCGAGATTAGCGATGAACGATCCCCGGACGAAATCGCTGCACTTTTGCGGCGTCGCGGATTCGAGCCGGTTTGGAAAGATTGGGATCAGGCACTTTGCGGGGTGTGAAGATCTCACTGAACGGCGAATCTGTTGACGTACGCGGAAGGGAAACGATCGCGGAACTCATCAGTCGTTATCAATTGCCCGCGCAATCGATCTTGGTCGAGCACAACGGGGTTGCCGTTCATCGGCACGAATGGCCGCAGCGGATACTCTCCGAAGGCGATCGAATCGAATTCATCCGCGTGGTCGCCGGCGGCTAGTTTTTTAGTTAAAGACCTTCGTCAGATTACAGCTGCACTCTTTACAACGACACGCATTCCGTCAGTTTGAATCACGGTGACTGGTGTTTGCGATGCGATGAATTCGCCTTCCGTAACTACATCGACCACCTGGTCGGCGAAACGCGCTTTACCGCTCGGCCGCAAAACCGTAACGGCTGTGCCTTGCATTCCTGGAGCCAAGGCAATAGCAGTCGCGAACTGCCTTGGCGCCCCCGCCAGCGAAGGCCCCGGCGGATTCGACTCAATCAAAGCAAACCGGCGATAAATGCTTGTGCGTGGCAAATAGCGTGCGAGCAAAGCGATAATGATAAACGAGCCGACAATGGCGATGAACATGTTGAGCAAGGGCATCGTGAGCATTTTGCCAGTGGGAAAAAAATTCTGGCCGGGGTAACGATCAACCATTGTCCACAGCAACGAAGCAAGCATTAGGAAGACCCCGACGACTCCGAAAACAATCGTACTGTGCGCGAAAAAAAGAACCTCGATCAAAACTAGAACCAACCCGAGAATGAACAGCGCAACCACTTCCCAGCCGGCCAGGCCGGCCAAATAATGCCCGAGGAAAAACAGGGCGAAACACACCGCGGAAATAACGCCCGGCCATGTTGCGCCGGGAATCTTGAATTCGAGATATGCGCCGAGAATTCCGCCCAGCAACAGTAAAGGCGCAAGAGCAGTGATCCAAAACGCCATTTGCTCGAAGCCGGTCGGCTCGATTTCAACGACGTTTCCTTTCAAGCTGGCCTTCTTGACCAAATCGCTAACCGAATCGACGACCCCTTCGGCGAGTAATGGTTTGCCATTAATCGTCTCAGTTGCCTCCTGGGCATTCAAGGTGAGCACCGCGCCTTTCGGATGCACGACGCGATTGCCGATCTTTACCTCTTTGTCCTTGTTCATGAACGCCTCGGCAACGTCAGGATTGTGTCCATTTTTCGTTGCCGACCCACGGATGAGCGCAGACCAATAGGAAATTGTCTTTTCCCTCGCGGTTGCGGGCAAGTCTTCGCCGGTTGGAAGAATGGGTGCGGCGGCGCCAATTGCGCTCACTGGCGCCATGTAAATGTGTCGCGTGGCCATCGCAATGAGGGCCCCGGCCGATCCCGCGTTTGTGTTGATGAAAGTGTAGGTTGGAATTTTTGCCTGGTTCAGAGCATTTACGATGTCAGCTGCGGTATCGAGTCGCCCACCGTACGTGTTCATGTTGAAAATGATGGCTGACGCTTCATTGCTCTCTGCTGTTTTCACGCCACGGCGCAGGAACGCAAGAAGCGAGGGAGACACTTCGCCTCGTAAAGGAACGACGACTACATCTCCTTTGTGGACGATCTCCCGCGGGCTCGCGCCTGCGATCGTCGCCACGGACAAGGTCAGCGCTAGGAACGACAAACTCTTCGTCATCGCTTGGACATGAACAGGCACTGCGTAAGTTTGGCATCGCTTCAAGATGTAAACGAGGCAAAAATCATTGCGCCGGACATGAGAACGATCCCTTCGGAGACAATCGAGCAGATTGCAGCCGCGAACGATATCGTGGACGTTATCGGTTCCTATTTCCCTCTCAAACGCGCGGGCGCAAATTTCAAGGCGCTCTGTCCGTTTCATCAGGAGAAAACACCTTCCTTCACTGTCAGCCCCAGTCGCCAGACCTTTCATTGTTTCGGTTGCGGAGCAGGCGGAAGTGTTTTCCGCTTTGTGGTTGAGTACGAGCATACTGATTTTCCGTCGGCGGTGCGAAAGCTTGCGGCCCGGGCCGGAATCAAGGTGGTGGAGACGGCGGGCGGGCAGAATGAAGATCGCCAGCATGCGGTTCGCCGAACATTGCTGAAATTGCACGCTGAGGCCGCCGATTGGTTCCATGAAAACTTGTTCAAAAAAGAACTCGGTGAGACTGCACGACATTATTTAAAGCGTCGCGGTATCACGATGGAAATCGCCAAGCGCTGGCAGCTTGGTTACGCACCCAACGAGTGGGACGCGTTTGGCAGCTGGGCCAGGAACCGCGGTTACTCGGTTCGGGATCTTATCGCCAGCGGTTTGGTAAAAACGAGAGATGATGCACAGCGCGGTCCCGGTGTGGGCGGCAGTGCATATGATCGGTTTCGGGGCAGAATTATTTTCCCGATCTGCAACGATGTCGGGGAAGTGATCGCCTTTAGCGGTCGCCTTTTGCAAGACATCGAGGGAGCGGCAAAGTACTTAAATTCGCCGGAAACTCCGCTTTTCCGAAAAGGTCATGTTCTTTTTGGCCTGCACAAAACCAAACGGGGCCTGATTGAAGCGAATTGTGCGGTTGTGTGCGAAGGGCAATTCGATCTGATAAGCTTGTTTGAAGCGGGAATTAAGAATGTCGTCGCCCCGCAGGGGACCGCATTCACGGAAGATCAGGCGCGTATTCTCAAGCGGTATGTCGAAGAGATAGTACTCTGCTATGATTCGGACAACGCCGGGCAAAAAGCAGCCGATAAATCCTTAAATCCGTTACTGCACGAGCTCGCAGATACAGCTTGGTATAACGCGTTGTCTAGTCACTTTCATCTGCGAATTGCCGAGATGCCGTCCGGAAAAGATCCCGATGCTTTGATTCGGGAAGAAGGTGCCGATGCTTTCGTCGAACGAATTACGAACGCACCAGAGTTTTTCGATTATCGTATCGAACGAGCGAGTACCGAAACGGACTTATCCTCTTTAAAAAACAAACTGGAGTTGGCTGCGTCTCTTGCAAGCACGGTTTCCGCTATACATGATCCCATGTTCCGTGGCCAAGTAGAGCACAAGGTCGCATCTCGATTGTCCATTCCAGTCAGTGAATTCAAAGCGCTGGTCAAAAAGCCTTCGATCGCGCCAAGTCCAGCCTCGCCAGAACAGGTTGACCTGGTTCGCGGCCACGACATTGCAATGATTTCGATGCTCGCACTCCGTGATGAAGACTCCCGTCGTTTCATTCTCGAACAGAACTGGCGCGACATCTTAGAACAGACGCCGAGCTCTGATCTACTGATACGAATTTTAGAGAACGACATTCGGCCAGATGATACGGCTTCGCTGAACGCCTTCATGTCGAAACTTGCGGCCGAGGATGAACGTATGATATCCGCTTTGCTCATGCAGAAAATGCCGACCAACCCTGTCGAGGTGACGCAAAGTTGGTGGAAGGGCATGCGGCAAGCCGCACTGAAGCGGCAGCTCTCGGTCGCCGAGGGCCGGATTAAACTGCCAGAGCTTAGCACGGGTGAGGTCGTAAATTTGCAGAAACAAATTCTTGACCTCCGTGGACAGCTCCACGAGCTTTCCCAGCCCGCCGGCCAGGCCGGTAATTGAGCCTCGGAAATTGGGCTTAGTTGTCGATCTGTGCTGGGCGGCGAATCGAACGTCTTAGTCAATCCTTAATAGCACTATCTTGGCCAGGCATTCGAAAAACACGGGAGGCAGCCGACGGTCGTCGGCGAAGCGGATTAAGCTCATCGGACGCCGCCGTCCATCGAAACGGCGAGTTGTTCCACTTCGGCGGAAGCTTAAGGAACAACCGCGGATCGTCCCGGTGAAAGCAAAACGCAGAGCCGCTTCGAACCAGCGCAACGGGTCGACGCCGGAACCAGCCGAGCAAATGACGGTGTCTCGCTTGTATTCGACCATTGAACTACAGAGCCGCATTCGCGAACTCATTAAGCTCGCCAAGGAACAGGGCTATCTCACGTTTGACGACCTAAACGAGGCGTTACCTGAAGGGATCACTGACGCGGATGAATTGGACCTTATTCTGACGCGACTGCGTCGTCTGGAGATAGATATTATCGAGGCGTCGGAAGTTGATCGCTATAAGGACGGAAAAAAGGACGCGGAAGAGGACTTGGAAGAGGAAGAACGAACCGAGACCAAGGTGGACATCCTCGATGACCCGGTTCGGATGTATCTAAAGCAGATGGGCCAGGTGCCGCTTCTGACCCGGGAACAGGAAGTAGAAATATCAAAGCGCATCGAAGAAGCGGAGGACATGGTGCTGAAGCATATCAATCGCTTCGGTTTTATCGCACAGGCGCATTTGGATCTCGCCAACAAACTAATCGAGGGCAAGGAAAGATTCGATCGGGTGATCCTCGACAAGAAGATCGAGAGTCGGGAAAGGTATATGAAAAACCTCCCGAGACTTTGCAAACAAGTGGAACAATTGAGCGCATCTGTCACCAGGCAGTTTTGCGAAGTCGGCCGCAATTCTGCAAAAAAGCGGCCGCAGAAGCTCAAGGCATTGCAAAAAATCACGACTTCGTTGCAAAGGCTTTACCCGCTTTTCTATCTCAAGCAGAAGGTTACCGAGGAATTTGTGCATCTCGCGGATGACGCGCATCACACCTCTCTTTATCTGCAGACCGAACTGGCCAAAAATCCTCGAAGCAAAAAGCGGCGGTTGCAGCTCCACAACAAGGTGCGCGACCTCGAAAAGGGCTTGTGGTTCTCGTTAGCCGATTATGCCAAGGAATACCAGGCGCTTAAGAGCTGGATGCGCCAGGCTTTCAAGGCCAAAACCGAGATGGTAGAAGCCAACCTGCGTCTGGTGATTTCGATCGCGAAAAAGTACACTAACCGCGGCCTTTCCTTCCTCGACTTGATACAGGAAGGAAACATGGGGCTGATGAAGGCGGTTGAGAAGTTCGAGTATCGCCGCGGCTACAAATTTTCCACATACGCAACATGGTGGATTCGACAGGCCATTACACGGTCGATTGCTGATCAGGCGCGCACGATTCGCATCCCGGTCCACATGATCGAAACCATCAATAAGCTGATGCGGGTGCAAAAACAGCTTGTGCAGGAATACGGACGCGAGCCGTCACCCGAGGAGGTCGCTGAGGAAGTTCTGTTGCCCGTAGATCGTGTTCGATCAGTCCTCAAGATGGCGCAGCAACCAATTTCCCTTCAGTCCCCGGTGGGCGAGAGCGAGGAGACGAACTTTGGCGATTTTATCGAAGATAGGGGCGCGGAAAATCCGAGCGACATGACGGCGATTGTCCTCTTAAAGGAGAAAATCAAGGATGTACTGGAAACACTTACAGATCGGGAAAGGCAGGTTCTCGAGCAAAGATTTGGCCTTGTTGACGGGTACAGCCGCACATTGGAGGAAGTAGGCCGCCAGTTTCAGGTCACTCGCGAGCGTATTCGCCAGATCGAAGCAAAGGCCTTGCGAAAAATGCGGCACCCGACACGAATCAGACAATTGGAAGGTTTTCTTGAAGCTCCCGGCCTGTGAATGTGCTTGCCATTTAAGCGCAACTTCCCACTCTGCAGTTAGTTCAATTGATTGGAGACTATGGATCGTGAAGATGACAAAAAGTTGTGGGACATTCTTGGCCAAGTTCCCGAGCCGACACTTTCGCCGTTTTTCGCTCGAAACGTTGTAAGGAGCGTCCGAAACAGGACCACGCGGTTTGAACGAATGCGCCACTGGCTGAGTTGGCGGAGACTTGTCGCGGCGTCTGCGGTCGCCATTGTTCTGGTCGGTATGGCTATTGCCACCCATCGACCAGTCTCGGAGATAACGACGGCTAGACCTGAGGCAGACGTCGTAGCAAAAGTCGATCCACAGGATTATGACGTCGTGGCCGATCTGGATGAACTGATCGCCTGGGATGAAAATAGCGTGTGGGAGGATAAACCGACGCTGTAAACTGATCGTCGGTTCGTCGGCTTTTGTTTTGCTCTGTGCTGTTGCACAGGGGCAACCCCAATCGAACAGACCAAGCGGTCACCAACCAGCTGCACCGGCCCATGGATCGGGAGGTGGTCCTCCGAGGGGGATATCTGGTCAGAGCACACGAGAGCGATGGATGGCTATGCCCCCAGCGGCGCGTCAAAACTTCCAGCGGAATGCGGAACGCTGGTTGCGCATGAGTCCTGCTGAGCGGAACGTCATGCGCCAGCGAGAAAACCTGCGACGCGAGACGATCAGACGCGAAACGGACGCCGCCCTTCGCGACTCAGGCCTTCAATTGAACGCCCAGCAGCGTGCTCAATTTGAGTCCCGCTACATTCAAGAACGACGAAAAGTAGAACGCACATTGCGGCAGCAAATCGAAACGGAGCGGCAAAAGGAAATTCCAGCGCTGATCAAGGAATTAAAAAAAGAATTTCAAATTGACCAGCCGACCAAAGCCCCTGCCACAAAACCTGTAGAATCGCCGAAGAAATAGCACAGCAGCTTTTGGTTGAGTCTTAAACAGAAGCTTCTTTAAAAGAAACTGGCTCGAGATGACTCGAGCCAGCCGATCTGAATAGTTTTACTACGGCCGGTCGCTCTTACCGGTGACGGTGGTGATGTCGAGGATGATGGTAAAAACGGTGTCCACCGTACCAATAGTAGGGCCGGTGATAATATCCATAGTAGCGATAGGGCCGATAATAGGCATAACGATAGGGATAATAATACCCGTATGGGTAATATCCGTATCCAAACGCCGGAAATCCGAACCCAATTCCCACTGACACGCCAGCGTCAGACCGCTGCACAGGAACGACGGTGAACAGCCCCGCCAACAATCCTATTAAGAGCAGTTTTTTCCAATTCATGTCTTTTCCTCCTTATGGATTAAACAAAATCGAAAAGGGAAAGTTTTGCGATTTATGCGAGGCTGGAATTCTCTGGATAGCCCGTGATACGAATGTTTTGGCCGATTTGCCGATAAGAGACACGCCGCATGCGCAACGATGTTGCTGGAGTTTCAGATCCATCTCCTGGGAACGCGATCACCGGTCCTCCTGACAAAATCGGACCCAGATAGACCTGTAACTTGTCGATGAGGCGGCCATCCATTGCCTGGCCGAGGACGTTGCCGCCGCCTTCAATTAATACGCTGGTTACATTTCGCCTGGCTAAATCCTCAAGCACGACAGCAAGAGGCTTGCGCCGATAAATCAGCGTCCGCGAGCTCAACCTATCGGAAAATACATTCGCGTCCGATGGCAGCCGGCCAGACGCGGTCAGAATGACACGCCAAGGCTGCCGGGCTCCGCGAATCCCGCGCACGGTTAACCTGGGATTGTCCGATCGGATTGTCTCCGCTCCTACCAAAATTGCGTCCACTTGGGCGCGAAGCCGATGCGCGTCACGGCGCGCCACACTGTCCGTGATCCAATGAGACTCGCCGGCCGGCCGCGTTAATCGCCCGTCGAGAGACATTCCGCACTTTGCGGTAACAAAAGGAGACCCTGCGACAATCCATTTGTTGAAAGCCTCGTTAGGCTGCGCGCAATCATCAGCCAAAACCCCTTGCCGGACGCGAACGCCCGCGTTTTGCAATTGCACAATGCCTTTGCCTGAGTGACGCGGATTCACGTCAATCGCGCCGATCACGACGTTTTTAACTCCCGCTTCAAGTATCGCATCTGTGCAGGGACCAGTGCGGCCTTTTGTGGAGCATGGTTCTAGCGTGACATAAAGAGTTGCCAGCGGCGGAATGGCGCCTCCAAAATTCCGGAGGCATTCAACCTCTGCATGATCGTGGCCCGCTCCGCGATGATGTCCTTTTGCCACGATGCGATTGGCGACCACCAGAACCGCTCCAACCGCGGGGTTCGGACTTGTCCGGCCCAGCGCCTTCTTCGCTTCCTTTAAAGCGACGCGCATGAACCTTTCGTCTTGTTTGTCTTTCACAGTTACAAGATCAGTAATTGCTCCCGACAGGGTAGGCAACGCGCAGTACTGGTCGCTAATGACAGCGAAACCCACTGACAGGACGAACCGTGTAAATGAATGTCTATATAAAAGGCCGAGAGAACGTAAGTGTCGGACTAAAAGAAGCGTGCCTGGAGGGATTCGAACCCCCAACCTTCTGATCCGAAGTCAGAAGCTCTATCCGGTTGAGCTACAGGCACTGCTGAGAATGTCGTGATACGTGATTACTGAACAGGCGCAAGCCGCCATTCACGATCCACTATTCTTATCAACGCCAAGCTCGTCAAAAGGTCAGCGATACGCCAGCGTAACCAGACAACCGCGGAGCGGGTTCGATTCCATTGGCGAATACACGATTGTAGTATTTCGCATCGGTTAGATTAGAGATGCCACCGATCAAACGCAGATTCCTGGTAAGGTAATAGTCCGCCGAAAGATTGAAGACACTGTATGCGGGAATATGGGCTTTCGGAATGTTTGGGCTTCCGATGTTCGTGTCCTGCCAGAATTGCTGTGACACGTAAACAGCAGTCAGGGCTATATTGAAAGTACGTTCCCTTTGAAACGAAATTCCGCCCTTCAACACAATGTCCGGTGCGAATGCCGGCGTGTTGCCTACGATAGTCCTATCCGTGTCTGGTATGAGTAGCTGGCTTTCCGTAAATTCGGCGTCCAGAAACTGAACATTGCTAAAAGCGATCAGTTTGAAGGGGCGATAATCTGAGGGAAGTACACCAGGCACGGGTGGTCCTTTGCTGGAGTCGACGACTCCTTTGCCACCCTCAGGTTCCAACTGTGGCAACGGCGGATGCTGAAATGGGGCCAGGAAGTCGTAGTAAAGTTCACCTTCCAAGCCGCGATGCCGACTGCTGCCGGTATTCAGAATGATGAAATCAGTGTTGCTGATGTTTTGCGTTTCCGTCCTGTTGTCGAACAACATCCAAAACAAGCCAACATCATACCAAAAACCTTTGTAAGGCGTACCATGCACGCCTAATTCGAAGTCCAGCGAATGGAACGGGTCCGGTATATCTTCACCGAATGCAATCGTGCGCGTGGTGCCGGCGATATCAAAGAACCGCGTGGGGCGCCAACCCGAAGACGCACTGAAATAGGTCTCGTTCCGGTTTCCAAAATCGTTACCCATGCCGAATCCCCAGAGGGGAATCCAATGGTCAGCGCTAATACTTGCCGGACCCGTCGGAGGCACGGTTGCCAACCACGGCGCGTGGGTTGAATCGACTTCTACATTTTCGTGGTCAAGCCGGAACGAGCCAACCATGTGAAATTTTCCGATCCGGATCAAATCCTCGAAAAAGAATGCCTGATAGTCTGCGGTCCTGGATTGATCGAGAGGGATAATGTCAGAAGCCGACCCGCGCGATGCCGTCAAGAAGTCGGGCCCATTTGTTTCCTCCGTAAGCGTGTATCGAGTAAAGGGCGCGTCACCGTGATAAACAACGCCGCCAAATGTGAGAGCGCTCCCTTTAAAGATGGTGCCATCTCCCCACAGCTTGCGCATGCGTATGTCAGCCCCGCCATTATTAAAATCTTCATAACCGAACGTGGTACTTGAAGGAAACGGGTTGCGCGCCCCTGGAGTATTGTTTGGCGCCGTTCGCGAATCGATCTCCTGATGGGTGAACCATCCTTTGGCCTGCAAAAGCCAGCCTTGTCCGAAATCGCGTTCGTAACGGAGAACCGTGGTGTACCGATCAACCCAATTGTTGTTGAATGGCGTAAACGAAAAATTCGGATCGTTCACCCATTGTTTATACGTGATGCGTCCTGGATCACCGCCATCAAACCGGCTGGAGTAAAAATCGAGTGCCAGTAACTGGTGCTCGTCCGGCCTCCAACCTACATACAAATCAGTTTGCCACAGGTCGTACTGGCTGTTATTGCGTTGTCCGTCTGCTCGCACGTATCCGCCATCCAGGCGAAATTCCAACGGACCCATAGCTTCCTGAATTACGTTAAAAGTGGAATAGTATCCGTAACCGCCGCCGATCTGTTCGGTATAAAAATTCCACGGTGAACCGGGCTCAGGATACTTCGTTATAAAGTTCACTGCTGGCGCAGGCTCGGGTCCGTAAAGCAAGCTGTTACCGCCTCGGATAAATTGAATTTCCTTGATGGCTTGAGGCAGCGGCAGGTAGTACAGAGTAGGGAAACCAATCCAATCACTCATCAGCGGAAGGCCGTCCCGAAGCACGAGCGTAAACTCCGATTCCTGCGGATTGCCAAGTCCACGATAGTTAAAGTTAAATTGCCCGGGCGTGTGCTGTTCGGTAATTAAAAACCCGGGTGCTTTGGAAAAAAGCTCCTGTTCGTTGTTATTTTCCACTGGCGGCTGTTGGTCCAACTTGATGACCGTCGCTTTTTTTGTGACCGTGATTTCGGTTCCCGACACTTCGGGCATGATATGTTGTCGCATTTCACGAAAATTGTCGTGCGGCGTCGGACTTGGAATCGCTTCGGCTGTGACAGTCACCCTCCCGGCTTCCGCAGCCTGGCCGTAGCTCTGCTGTCTTGCGATCAGAAGGAAAGTCAGAACCGCGAGGCTAACAACCAGCCAACGATTGTTACGTAAATGTAATCGCCCAAAACCTTGCCATGTACCATTGTGACTTGTGAACATGGCGCCCGAGATTACAAGTCTGCAATTTTCCGTCAATAACAATTTTGTAATTTCTCATGGATGATCGCCGGGGGATTCCCTAACTGTTCCGCTACATTGTCTCCGGCCACGGCTTCAGTGCGTCGGTACTTTGATTGTTGATATCACCCACTTAAGCTGGGGTGGCCGACGGGACTCGAACCCGCAACAACCAGAACCACAATCTGGGGCTCTACCATTGAGCTACGGCCACCATCGCTGTGGGGGGAACCAAAACCTTAAAATTCCAATTCTTTTTTGCAAACAAAGGGCTCGACTTTTCGCACTCCCTCCACTAATTCTCGGCGCCGGTGGAACCAACACCTACCTGGAGTCGGCTCACTCTCCCGCTTCACCAGGTGGCGCGGCGAGTTAGTCGAGCTTTGCCCATTTGTCTAGTTTCTACGTTTTTGATCGGCATTCTTCCAGTGCAAGCGGAGGACCCGAGTGACATTTTTCTCAAGGCTTATTTGTCCGCTCAGCAGGGCCAAAAGCTGGAGGGCGAAAATCAATTTAAGGCTGCCCTGGCCAAACTTCGATTCGCCGGCAGCCTGATTGAGGAGTTGAAAAAATCGCATTCGACCTGGCAATCAGCGATTGTTGAATACCGCGGTCGCAAGATCGGCGAAGAGATCCTGCGGATTCAGGAGCGCATGTCCACGCACAATGAACTTAACGCAGGTACTAGTCCGCTGCCCGACATTGTTGCTTCCCTTCCTGAGAACGACAACTGGACAGAACCGGGTCCCGAAGTCGTGGCACCACAAGGATTCGAATCGATTCCCCAAGGCGCTGGAGACGGAGCGGTTGAAGAAGCCACCCGAAAATTGAGGCGAAAGATCGATGAGCTGCAGACGGCGATTGAGAAATCACACCGTGATTTGGAAACCGCGCGAAAAGAGAAGGATGCAGTCAGCGCGCGTTTGGAACAAACCAGTTTTGACCTTGAGAATGCACAAAAGCAAATTAAGAAGTCGAAAGAGTCCGAACGGGAGGTACGCGATCGACTTGCCCAAATCCAGGATTCGCAGGCGAACAACAGTGTCGATCAGTTGCGGACAGAGGTTGCAGATTTGAGAAATGAGATTGCTCGTTCCGAAGATGCACGGGCAGCGGCAGAAAGAGAAAGGGACGAAGCCAATGGCAAACTTGCTGAAGCAACCAAACAAATCATTCCTGCAGAACAAGAACGCGATGAAGATCTCAATCAGCTAAAAACAGAGAGCCAAATGGAACCTGCGCAGAGGTTTTTCGCCACTAACCTGGATCTGGCACTAAACCGGGTGAACTTTGTCCGAAATTTGCCGATCAGCGACGATTCAAAAAATGCCGAGGAATCACTGAAACTACAGGAGCAGGTTGCAAAATTGCAACAGCAATTCACGGAGAGCCAGAAACAAAATCAATATCTTGTCGCCAGAATTGCCGAGCTTTGGGTGCAGTTGGACAGCGCAGGTGCGCAGCTCCAAACCGCCAAGTCAAACGGGCAAGGCAGCGAAGAGACTGACCATCTGATGAGAGAAAACCAGCTGTTACGCAATATACTTGTTCGCGAACGCCATGAAGAAGCACGTAGGGAAGACGCAAGAAAATTGGTTGTAGCGGAGCTCGAGCGGCTGAAAATCAAATCGGACGCGTTGAACAGAGGGATCGGAGTCCTTGCTCAGCCGATGACACAATTAAGCACGCAAGAGCTTGACCTTTTGCGGCAGCCGGTGATTTCGGTTTCGGATAATGAACCCGCCGGAGTCACAGCCAGTTTTATTTTCGCAAAAAAATCGGCTGGAGATCCAATCGAGGCCGAAGCTACGAATAACTCCAATCGAGTCAAAGAACAGGGACACAATAACGCGCGGAGTGTCCAACATGCTACGAGGGAAAACTTTCACCAGGCGAGCAGCGCAGCAGACAAAGTGATACCAGGAAATCCTGTGCAGGGATCGGAGTAGTTCGGCCGGTTAAGCGCGCCAAATCGCGGCCCGCGTGGTTTGCTAGGTGCAAGTACCGCAAAATGTAAGTTGTGAAACCATTTCTCACGGCGAATTGGCGCTACCTGGCCATGTTGAATTACGTGGTCGATCCTGCGTTTATTGAACCCCTTGTTCCGGCAGGCACGGAGATTGATTATCACGATGGCGAGACGTTCGTCAGCATCGTCGGATTCCTGTTTCTCGATACGCGTCTGCTCGGTGTTCCAATCCCCCTGCATCGCGATTTCGAAGAAGTGAATCTGCGCTTTTATGTGAAAAGAAGATCAGCTGACACCTGGCGACGCGGCGTAGTTTTCGTTCGCGAGCTGGTGCCTCGACGCGCGGTTGCCCTTGTTGCTCGGGCATTCTACGGCGAAGGGTACCTCGCACTCCCAATGAAACACAACATAGAACACAGTGACAGCAGCGTGAGTGCCGAGTATTCGTGGCGGCGTGGACAAAAATGGGAATTCCTCAAGGTCAGCGCGTCCGGCGAACCACACTCAATTCCTGCGGGATCGCATGCTGAGTTTATTACGGAACATTATTGGGGATACACAGCTGTCCGGGATCGCTGCAGCGAATATCGCGTCGAACACTCGAGGTGGAAAATCTGGGATGCCGCTACCTTCAACTTCTGTGCTGAGATAGCCGTTCTTTTTGGGCGACAATTTGCCGAGACGTTGCGTGCGGCGCCGCGGTCAGTATTCATTGCCGACGGTTCGCCAATAACCGTCCAAAAGCGTGAGATATTATTACCGTGATAACAGTTGCCTGAGAACAAACGGTAAGATCCCGCCGTGCCGATAGTAATCGATCTCGATTGGCGTATCGATGCGGATCTTTGCAGCCACTGAGCGCGTCTGTTGATCTTTGCGTTCGATCTGGACCGTCACTGTTTGACCAGGTTTCATGCTGTCCGAGATGCCCACAATCGAGAAGATCTCGGAGCCATCCAGTTCGAGCGATTGTGCATTAATGCCATCGGGAAATTGTAATGGCAATACTCCCATCCCAACGAGGTTGGAACGATGAATCCGCTCGAAACTCGAAGCAACGACCGCCTTCACGCCTAACAAGCGGGTTCCTTTCGCGGCCCAGTCTCGCGATGAACCGGTGCCGTACTCATGGCCCGCCAGAATCACCAACCGGGTATTCGTTTTCGCATACTTCATCGCTGCATCGAAGATCGACATCTCTTCACCATCACCGTTGCTGCTCGGACCAAAATATTTGGTCACGCCCCCTTCAACTCCCGGCACCATTAAGTTCTTGATGCGTACATTGGCGAATGTCCCGCGCGTCATCACCAGATCGTTGCCGCGCCGGCTGCCGTAGCTATTGAAATCGCGCGACTGAATTCCGCGTGACATCAAGTATTTCCCGGCTGGCGAACTCTCTTTGATTGCTCCAGCAGGGGAAATGTGATCAGTCGTCACACTATCGCCGAAAATTCCAAGCGCCCTGGCGCCGCGAATTTCTTCAATGTGGCCGGGCTCCAGAGAAAAGTTTTGGAAAAATGGCGGCTCATGAATGTAGTCGCTCTTTTCATCCCATTGGTAAATGTCACCAGCGCTCGAAGGGATATCGTTCCATTTCGGATTCTGATCCGCGAAGTCGCGATACAATTTACGGAACGTCTCCGGTGTCAGTGCCATCTGCATGGCATCGCGGATTTCATTCAGACTCGGCCACAGATCTCGCAGGAACGTGTTATTACCATCCTTATCTTTTCCAAGCGGTTCACGCGACAGATCAATGTGCACACGGCCAGCGAGCGCAAATGCAACGACCAACGGCGGTGACATCAGAAAATTTGCCTTGATGTGCTGATGCACCCGCGCTTCAAAATTTCGATTTCCGGAAAGCACCGACGCCGCTACCAGATCGTGTTTGTGAATCGCCTTCTCAATATTCGGGTGTAGTGGTCCCGAATTGCCGATGCAGGTAGTACAACCATAACCGACCAGGTTAAATCCGAGTTGATCGAGATAGTTCTGAAGACCTGTCTTGTGAAGATAATCGGAAACGACACGGGAACCCGGGGCCAGCGAGGTTTTGACACCGGGACCGACATGCAGCCCGCGCTCGACGGCTTTCTTGGCCAGTAATCCTGCTGCGATCATTACGCTCGGATTGCTCGTGTTGGTGCAACTGGTGATCGCAGCGATCAGAACGCTGCCGTGACCAACGTGGGTGCGCCCCTTTATGAAAACATCGCTGGATTCCGCCTCGATTTCTGTGCCGGGATCAGGCGTCGGCCGGTTCGCAACCATCTCAATCTTGTTGAGTTCGTCGCCGGGATTGATTCCCTGATCCTCCTTCGTGTCGCTTGAAGCCATTGCATCGTCGCGAGGAGCGCTACCGTTCAATTCCACAACGTATTTCTCGCGAAGATCGACATTGTTTTTGCCGTATCCGCCATCAGGCACCGGTTTTTCGAGTAATTGACGAAATGTTTTCTCCAAGTCGGGCAAATTGATTCTGTCCTGAGGCCGTTTCGGCCCGGCAACGCTGGGCTGCACGTCCCCAAGGTCCAAATCGATATCAATGCTGTAGTCGATCTCGCCCCTGAGCGGCATACCGAACATTTTCTGGGCACGAAAATAATTTTCGAACGCAAGGCATTGCTCTTCAGTGCGTCCTGTCGCTCTCATGTAATTGATCGATTCTTGATCGACCGGGAAGAATCCCATTGTCGCGCCGTATTCCGGCGACATGTTCCCTATGGTCGCGCGATCTGGAACCGGCAGTAATGCCGCGCCTTCGCCGTAAAACTCGACAAACTTCCCGACGACTTTTTGGGCGCGCAGTAATTCAGTAATGTGCAAAACAAGATCGGTCGCAGTGACACCTTCGCGCAGTTGTCCACTCATGTGCACTCCCACCACTTCCGGTGTCAAAAAGTAAACCGGCTGGCCTAGCATCCCGGCTTCTGCTTCTATTCCGCCAACGCCCCAGCCAACCACTCCCAGGCCATTGATCATGGTAGTGTGCGAATCGGTGCCCACCAGCGTGTCCGGGAACAACAGCGGACAATTAAGGCTTGCGGGTTGAGAAGAAAGGACGCCCTTCGCGAGATATTCGAGGTTCACCTGGTGCACAATGCCGATGCCGGGCGGAATGAGCTGGAACGTTTTGAATGCCTGCTGTCCCCATTTTAGAAATTGATAGCGCTCCCGGTTGCGCTTGAACTCCATATCCAGATTCAGTTCCAGTGCTCGCGCTGAACCGAAGAAATCTACCTGGACCGAATGATCGACCACCAGATCGACCGGGACCAGGGGCTCGATGAGCTTCGGGTCGCGACCGAGTCGGTTTACGGCGCTGCGCATCGCCGCAAGGTCCACCACCAGCGGTACACCGGTGAAATCCTGCAGAACGATGCGCGCAACAACAAATGGAATCTCCTCGTTGGCCGGCGATTTCGCGTTCCAATTTGCGAGGGCCTCTACATCTTTGCGCCGGACTTTCTGGCCGTCGCAATTTCGCAGAACCGATTCCAGGACAATTCGAATGCTGACCGGCAATCGAGATAGTTTTCCAATCCTTTGTTCCTCCAGAACCGGCAGCGAATAAAAAAATGCCTCGCTTCCTTTACCCGCATCAAATTTCCTCAGCGTCTTAAACTCGTCGTGCATTGCTTATTTCATTCGAACGAAGCAAGTCCCAGGAAGGACTTCACTCAATTGTGCCAATTACTGTAACTCACACAGTTTTCCCTTAATTTTCTCGAAATTGGGCAATTGACGCGCATCGTCATTGCTCTCCGCGTATTGGATCACGCCATGCTTGTCGACAATGAATGCAGATCGCTTCGGCACCCCTCCCATTCCGAGGTTCATTTGTGGCAGAAATGAATCGTACATTACTCCGTATTCATTGGCCACCTTGTGTTCGTAATCGCTTAGCAGTGGCACGATGATGTTTTCCTTCTGGGCCCAAGCCTCCTGCGCAAATGGATTGTCTCCGCTGATCCCATAAACGGCTGCGTTTAACCCGACAAACCCATTCAGACCGGCGCTCACTTCGCACATCTCTGTCGTGCACGTTCCGGTGAACGCCATCGGGAAAAAAAGTAGCAACGTGTTCTTGTGTCCGAAATTATCGCTCAGCCGGATTTGTTTTGGCCCGGCCGGAACCTTGGTCGGTAACGTGAAATCTGGTGCTTTAGTTCCAACAGCAAGCGGCATAAATGAGGTCTCCAATTGAATTAAGTGGGGAGAGTTTAGTATAGAGTCGGCGCTCGTGGGGTCAAAACGAAGATTGAGAATCGTTGAATCGTCAACCGACGCCGATTCGCGATTTTCCAATCCCGAACTACGATCGGTGATCCATGGAACTCTTCTGGTGGTTTGTTGCGGTTTTCGTGTTCGCAATCGGACTAATTGGCACGGTTCTACCTGTGTTTCCCGGCACAGTCGTGATCCTTGCTGGCGCGCTTCTTCATCGGCTCATGCTCGGTCCCGAAAAAAGTGTGAGCGGGGCCGTAATGATCGTGCTTGTGCTGTTGACGGTGGCCTCATACGCGCTGGATTTTCTGAGCGGATACTTTGGGGCGCGGTTTTTTGGAGCGACCAAGTGGGGAATGTTCGGCGCTTTGTTCGGAGCATTCGTCGGCATTTTTTTTGGGCTCGTTGGATTGTTTGTGGGCCCGGTTATTGGAGCGGTCGCCGGTGAATTCATCGCCGGCAAACGGATGATCGACGCCGGCCGAACGGGTTGGGGGAGTTTGCTTGGTAACCTCGGTGCAATGATGGGCAAACTATTTATCGCGCTTTCGATGATCGTGATCTTCTTTTTTGCGGTGCCATCTCCTTTTTGAGCCTGGCTGCCCTCTGTATCATGGCCGCATTTCGGCCGGTGCGGCGCTTTTCAGCATTTTCTTGTTCTTTCTGTTGTGATAAATTATTCGCCGATGGCAGATGATCGCTGGTGAGTTTCGCAGGGCGAGGCTTGCTGGAGGAAAGTCCGAACACCATACGGCGGCATGCCGCGTAAAAGACGCGGGCATCGCAGTTGAAAAAGTGCGGTGACGGAGAGTGTCACAGAAAAGACACCGCCGGTTCTTTGGCAACAAAGCACGGGTAAGGGTGAAAAGGCGAGGTAAGAGCTCACCGCTCGTGGAGCAATCCGCGAGGCATGAAAAACCCCATGCGGTGCAAGACAAAACAGAGGAAGGGCAGCCGGCCCGTTTTGATCCTCGGGTACCGTCGCATCACGGCGGAGTAAAATTCGTCGGGCTGCCGGAGAAATCCGGGAGAGACAAATGATCATCACGGTCGCTTCGGCGACTGAACAGAATTCGGCTTATCGCCATCGAAATATGAAGGGCGCTTTCGGAAACGAAGGCGCCCTTCGCTTTTAGAGTTGGCTTGGCAGCGAGCCCGAACGCCGACGATGAATCTCAGGCTACCGAAGGCTTAAGCTTTGCCTTCTTTTGGAGTAGCGGGAGGACCTTTTCCACCAGTGCGTCAGCGGTAATACCGTGTTTTTTGCGCAAAAGCGGAACGGCTCCGTGCTCAATGAATTGGTCGGGCCAACCGATGCGCACCACCGGCGTGTTGATCATTTGTGAATGCAAATGTTCCATCACCGCGCAGCCGAAACCATTGTGCAGCACGTGATCTTCGATCGTGCAGACTACTTCGACACTGCGTGCAAAGAATTCGAGTGTGCCAGTATCCATTGGTTTGATCCAACGCGGATTGATCAACGCAACCGAGATTCCTTTTTCCTCGAGCTTGCGGGCAGCTTCCTCGGCCACTTCGAACATGTTACCCAGTCCAAAAATCGCCACGTCCCGGCCATGCTGCACGACTTCTGCCTTGCCAATCTCCAGAAGTTTCGGTTCCGGTTTGACTTTTGCCCCCGTTCCCGATCCACGCGGATAACGAATGGCAATTGGGCCCGAATTGTAATGCGCCATGGTCCAAAGCATGTCCACAAATTCGTCTTCATCTTTTGGCTGCATGTGCACCCAGTTTGGGACGTGTCGCAGGTACCCAATATCGAACAGGCCATGGTGCGTCGGACCATCGTCGCCGCTTAATCCGGCCCGGTCCATGCACAACTTCACATTTAAATTCTGGATCGCGATATCGTGAATCGCCATGTCGTAGGCGCGCTGGAAGAACGTGGAGTAAATCGCAAGGAACGGTTGCAACCCCTGCGTTGCCAGGCCACAGGCAAAAAGGGTGGCGTGTTCCTCGGCGATGCCAACGTCGAAATAGCGACCGGGATGGGCCTTGGCGAAATGTGAGAGACCCGTGCCACTTGGCATCGCGGCAGTAATTGCGACCAGCTTCTGATTGGTATCCGCAAATTTCGCCAGCGTTTTGCCAAAAATCTCGGAATAGGTAGGAGTCGGAGCCGGCGCGGTTTCGCCACTCTCGATTTTGTATTTGCCCAGACCGTGAAATTTGTCGGGTTGCTTGAGCGCCGGTTCGTATCCCTTTCCTTTTTTTGTGAGAATGTGCAGCAACACCGGCTCGTCCTGAGTTTTCAAAAACTCAAATGTCCGGATAAGCAGTGGAATATCATGGCCATCGATTGGGCCGTAGTAACGCAAACCGAGTTCCTCGAAAATGACGCTCGGTACGAGCAAACCCTTGACGCTTTCCTCAACCTTGTGCGCGAAATCAGCGATCGACTTGCCCGCAATCGTTTGCACGAAATGCCGCGCTTTCTCATGTAGATGCGCGAAGGTTGGGCTGGTCGCAATCGTGTTCAGGTAGTTCGCAATGGCTCCGACATTCTTTGCGATCGACCATTCATTGTCATTGAGCACAACGATGAAACGCTTCGTATGCGCCTTCACATTGTTGAGCGCTTCGTAGCTGATCCCGCACGTGAATGCGGCATCACCCGCTACGACGACAACGTTCTCGTCGCCACCACGAAGATCGCGCCCCACGGCCATGCCGAGTGCGGCGGACAGCGCCGTGCCTGCATGACCTGCGCCGTAGCAATCATGTTCGCTCTCGCAGCGTAAGAGGAAACCGTTGAGCCCGCCAAACTGACGCATCGTGTTGAAACGATCGAGTCTCCCGGTAAACAGTTTGTGGACGTAACCCTGGTGACTGACGTCCATGACAAAGCGATCGTGTGGCGTGTTGAAAACCCGATGCAGCGCAATGGTCAATTCGACGACCCCCAGATTTGGTCCCAGGTGGCCTCCGGTCTGAGAAAGCACCCTGATCAATTCTTCCCGCACCTCCTGAGCGAGTTGGGGCAGGTCTTGTTCGCGCAATGCTTTGATGTCTGCAGGCGCCCGGATCCCGTCTAGCAGACGCGATGCGGCTGCTGCGTCTGGCACGAGGACCGATTCAGAAGAGCTTGATTTCATCATTTGTGCTTTCGGATTCATCTGCGGTTTCGACCGTAGGAGGCGGTTCCTGCGTGGATTCGAAATCCTTAATTATCGTCTTTCCTGCGCTGTTGCGAGCTATGATTTCGATCTTTTGTTCAGCTTTAGCGAGACGTTCCTGGCAAACTTTAACCAGGTTCATTCCCTCGTCGTAACGAACTATAAGGTCTTCGAGCGGAAGTTTACCGGATTCCATTTGCTCGACAATTTTTTCGAGCCGATCCATCGCGCTTTCAAAGTTAAGCTCCGTCTCGCGAGCCTTCGGTTTACTGCTCATGGGGAAAACGGAAGAATTAAGCACAGGTTAGGCAGGAAAAAAGGATGACTTACTGCCACCACCCAAAGCACTGGACACGTTGATGCTTTCACGCGACACAACAATGAGGCATGCGCATCGAATCGAACCGCATGCCGAAGTATCCTGTTTCCTCATGCATGAAAAGAATGTTTGCGATCTCGCGTTCATGGCGACCACGGCTTAAAAGCATGAACCAAACCGAGGTATCATCCCCGGCGTCTTATTATGGCATGTGGGATACAGTGACGCGCTTCGCCGCCGAGATCAGGAAGAGCGAGTTCATGGCTGAGATGATCCGCCGCCGCGATGCATTAGGTAGCGAAGGAGTAATGGGGGCCATCGATTGCGCAACACTTTACGGCTTGACGCGTTGGGTTCGGCCGGAGGCGGTTGTCGAGTCTGGTGGCTACGTTGGGATGTCGTCAGCGTTCATTCTAAAAGCAATTTCAGATGAAAAGCTTGCCACGGCCAAACTATACAGCATTGAATTGAGCCAGGAATGCGATCAGGGCGTGTTAATCCCGGACGAATTGCGGTCCGCTGCCGCTGGTTTCGTTCCCATGCGTGGCAAAGTAGAGGATTTCCTGGAGGGCAACAGGCTCCCTTCGCCAATAGCCATGTTCCTTCACGATAGTTCCCACAGTTACAGGCACATGCTTTGGGAGTTTCGCCAGTTTTGGCCCAGGCTCCGCGACGGCGGATTACTCGTGTCGCACGATGTGCAGATGAACGCAGCCTTCCCTGAATTTGTGACTAAGACATACGCGCACGATAAAAAGACCGGCCGACTCGACGCCGAACGCACGGCTCACCACGAATGGGGACGATGGGGTTACATCGGCTTCGCAATCAAAAAAGCTGAGCTTTGACCAACCGTCCGGTTTTTAAAGCAGCCGTTTTTGGTTCGTAGACATTTCTATCAGCTTTTCCAATCGCTTAAATCGTGTTGTCTCCTGCTTGGCACTGACGATCCACCACACGATTGCTTTTCGATACGAAGGTGGCTGGGCGTAGAAGAAATCCCATGCAGCTTTGGTTTGTTTCAATCGTCTCTCGTACGGCCCATCCAAGGTGGCGGCTCTTTGTTCGTACGAATAAATGCCTGATCTGTATTCCCTTCGCGCTTCAAAGGCCGCGGCGCCTGCAGCCTGCATCAAACCTTGGTTGCTCAATTGACGCGCTCGCCGGATGTTGACAGAGCTCCAGATGCTTCCCTGCCGCCTCGGCGTGAACCGAATCGTGTAACTAAAATCATCAACGCTCTTACGAATTCCATCAATCCAACCAAAACAGAGCGCTTCATCCACCGATTCCGGCCAGGTAATGCTCGCTTTACCCGAGCTTTTCTTGTAATAGCCGACCCACAATTCGCGCGCGGTGGCGTGATTCTTTTGTAACCATCGGCGAAACTCGCCGGGTGATTTGAAGTATCTGATCGGCATAGCAGCAGATCCAGTTCGACCTGAGCGATAGAAATCAGCGCCAACCGTACTCGTCGGCGCGGCCGGCAATGATTGGTCAGCCGATCTGCTGCTTGTAGCCATCCGACTTTTTCAATTGCTTGAGATCGTCGGCGTTGTCGACCTTGAGGACGAAGATCCATCCCTGGCCGTAGGGTTCACGATTGATCAGTCCAGGGTCAGCCTCGAGTGCTTTGTTTATCTCGACGACAGTGCCCTTAACCGGAGCATAGATGTCGCTGGCCGCTTTTACGGACTCCACCACCGCGATCGCCTCTTTTGCGTTTGCCTGGCGGTCCACTTTCGGCAGCTCGACGTAAACCACGTCAGTCAATTCAGATTGTGCGTGATCAGTAACGCCAACACGGATGTTATCGCCTTCGCGTTTAATCCATTCGTGTGATTCGGTGTAGAGGAGGTCGTCAGGGACATTCATGATTTTTTGTAAAGCGGTTTTTTTTCTATGGTAGCTGGAAATTTTTGTCCGCGAATTTCGATCTCGATTTGGGCGCCGATTTTCGCGCGCACCGTCGAGACATACGCCATTCCTACGCCCCAGTTCAAGCTCGGAGAAAGCGTGCCGCTGGTGACTTCGCCGACGCGTTCGCCGCTCTCGAAGACCGCATAATGTGGTCGCGGCGGCGGCCCTTTCTGTTTCATTCGAAACGGCACGAGCTTTTCACGCGGCCCTTTTTCTTTTGTTTCGACCAAAACTTCACGACCAATGAAATTTGGTTTTGTCAGATCGACAAAAAATCCAAGCCCCGCCTCGATCGGATTTCGTTCCGGCGACAGGTCGGACCCGTTAAGCGGATAGCACATTTCCAGTCGCAACGTGTCGCGCGCGCCCAGACCGCATGGCTTAATGCCGAATGGCTTTCCTTTTTCGAGCGCGCTATTCCAGAACTTCACTCCATCAACTGCTCGGAAGAAAACTTCAACGCCATCTTCACCCGTGTAACCGGTGCGCGCGACTGAAACGGTTGTTCCGTCGAAAGGCAAATCAGCAATCGAATTTCGGTGCGGAAGGTTCTTGTCGGCACCAAATACAGCGTGAAATAACTCGGTGATTCGCGGCCCTTGAATGGCGACCGCTCCGAAATCTGCGCTGCGATTCGTGAGCAAAACTTCGTTTGCAGGAAGATGGCCCTGCAACCATACGAAATCTTCGTCCGTTCGGGCCGCGTTTACGACCAGCAGAAATTTCTGTTTGCCGATTCGATAAACGATCAAATCGTCAATGATGCCGGCACCCTGGTTGAGGAGAAATGTATATTGCCCGGTGCCAATCTCGAGCTTGTCGACATTATTTGTGAGCATGGTGTTGAGCCATTCGCAGCCGCCTGGTCCATCCACGATAAATTGTCCCATATGCGAAATATCGAAGATGCCGACATTAGTTCGCACGGCTTGATGTTCGTCTCCGATGCCCGTGTATTGAACGGGCATTAGCCACCCGGCGAAAGGAACTATTTTCGCGCCAAGCCGAACGTGTTCATCGTAAAGTGGTGTTTTCTTTGAAGCAGGTTCGCTCACGCGCCAAAGTAAGCGGCGCAGTGATCGTACGCAAAGGTGGATCGCCCTCTCCATGGACGATGTGACAAGACTTGCCTGAACGCACAAATATAGGCGGGCCAAAAGTCGCATTTGTTCCGATCGGGTCGAGGCGTGTGATCCACCTTGCGCGTAAACAACTCGCCTTTACCGTGCGTCGCGATGGCTCTACTCGACAAACTCGAACGCCGCTGCGGTTTTCTCGCCGTTCCGGGATTAATCCGAATTGTGATCGTCTTCACGGCACTGGTGTATGGACTGATGTGGCTGAACCCGAATTTCGGTTCAGCACTTGACCTGAATCCGGGAAGGATTCGTCACGGCGAAGTCTGGAGGTTGGTCACTTACATTTTTATTCCGCGCGGTATTGGCACTTCCGGCGCCATGCAACCTCTTTGGGTCCTTCTTTTCCTGTGGTTTCTCTGGTTCATAGGCGAAGGTTTGGAACAGGCATGGGGGGCGTTTCGCCTCACACTTTATTTCATCGTCGGAATGATCGGCACGACAGTTGCCGCACTGTTTTTTGGGGCACGATTTTCCAACTCGATGCTGTACGCGTCGTTGTTTTTTGCTTTCGCGCGATTCTACCCCGATCAGGTCATCTACCTGTTCTTTATCCTGCCGGCGAAAATCAAGTGGATCGCATGGGTCTCGGCAGCATTTTTGTTATTGGGCTTTGTCGTCAACACGAACTCCTATCGGATGGCCCTGATAGCAGCAATGGCCAATTACTTGATCTTTTTCGGGCCGGAAATCGTTCATAATGCCCGGCATCGCGGAGAAGTTTCCGCGCGAAGAAAGCGTTACGAACAGAGTTCGCGCAGTGAAGCGGAACCGCTCCATAAATGCGCAGTGTGCGGGGCAACCGAATTGAGCGATCCAAATCTCGAGTTCCGCGTGGCACGCGATGGAGAGGAGTACTGCATTGCGCACCTGCCGAAAACCGCAACGCCAACGCAGCAGACTTTGTAGTCGCCTCTTTGTCGAGGCGTTAATCGTTGGACGCTGCACCGCGATTCAGCGGCCGGGCTACAACGCTGCTTGACCACGAGTTCCTCAGTACGAAACTAACCGTGATGACCGATAAAAACGTCTCGTTGGTTCCCGAAGAGGGCTGGCATTGTCTGCATTTGTTTTACCGGATCGAGTATGGCCAGTGGCAGCTACTGAGCCGCGAAGAACAAAATGCCGCCAAGACGAATCTGTCCTCGCTGGTGCAGGAAGTCCGCGCGATGGATTCGACGCAGTTACTAACAATTGGCGTAGTCACGCCGAAAGCGGATGTCGGATTCATGTTGATCACGCCCGACCTGCAGAACGCGAACAAAATTGAAAAACGGCTGTCGCTCTCGTTAGGCGCAGAAATGCTGACCCCCGTTTACAGTTATTTATCGCTCACGGAGGAAAGCGAATACATCACCAGCGAAGACGAATACGCGAAAACGCTCGAGGCCAGCGTGCAGAAGGATCCTGTAAAACTCGATCAGGCGCTGGCGACCTTTCGAGAGCGGATTAAACATTACCGGCAGGAGCGCGTTTATCCTGCGCTGCCGGATTGGCCGATCGTTTGTTTTTACAACATGAGCAAACGCCGTGGCGAGCAGCGGAACTGGTATGCATTACCGTATGATGAGCGCCGCAAGCTGATGAAGGGACACGCAGCGGTCGGGCGCGAGTTCGCCGGTAAAGTGAAACAGCTCATCACGGGTTCAACCGGGCTCGACGATGCAGAGTGGGGTGTGACCCTGTTTGCGCGCGACACATTTCAGATCAAGGCGATCGTTTACAAAATGCGGTTCGATCCAGTCAGCGCTGAGTACGCGGACTTCGGCGAATTTTATATCGGTATTCAACTGCCACTGGACGAATTGTTCCGGCGATTGCAATTGTAAACTCACCCTCTATCGCTTCCTCTTCGTCTGACCACATGCGGTTAACCAAGCGAAGTTTAAGATTCAGCCGAAGAGGGAAATTGTCACGGATGGGTGACAGAGCGGTCTATTGTGCACGCCTGGAAAGCGTGTGTGCCGAAAGGCACCGGGGGTTCGAATCCCCCCCCATCCGTTTGCCTCTCGATATTGCTGCAAGAGGATAAAAGCATAACGAGTTGGCATAACACGGCCGCCCATTTCAATAGTGTTCGACGTTGTGCGCTGAAGTCTCGCGCGTAAGGTTCAAAGCCGGTTGACCGGCGGGGGGGTGCGCATTACGCGAGGATGCTGTCCGCCATGACTGCATCTACTTGCGGAGAAGATCCAGAGCAAAAAGATCCGCGTCCGTAAGACGATTCCTAAGGCAATTTTCGGCACGGGGGAACAGTATCTGTTATGCGAGTATGCTATGCTTTGCCGTGCAATTGGGACTCTTGCGAGCGAAAACGACGCTTCAGGATTCGAACTGCCGATTCGATTCTTCGGATTTTGAACCACGAAATTGCTACTCCGTTGGACGGGACGGCGCTATCGAAAAATTGAATCGAGCCGCCTTTCTTTGGCTACCTCACGACACGACTGGAAGCGTGCCGTTACGACAGCGCGTACGTGAAACGGTTCCACAGAATGGAAATGAATCTCGTTGTAGCCGCCCCATCTGAGGATCAGCTTGCTGATGAAATTGGAGCGGGCGTCATTGCTGTGAGCGAGTCAGCCGAATTGCTGAACACGCTTAAATTGTGCGATTGCCCCAAAGTCCTATAGACAGCTCGCGGAAATTCCGCACAAATGACACGATTCGCGAGAGTAATTCTCAGCAAACAATTAGCATGAAAACTTCACAAGGCCCTGTTTCCGCTGTGCTGGTCATGGCGATTCTTAGTCTCATCTCACCAATGGCATTCGCAGCACCGAACCCGGAACGCGACGCTTTCTACGGCGAACAGCACGTTCACACCAGCTGGTCATTCGACGCCTATATATTCGGAAACCATGTGACTGGTCCTGAGCAGGCATACCAGTACGCCATGGGCCAACCCATCGAGCATCCGATGGGTTACAAGATTAAGATCGAGCAGCCGCTCGACTGGATGGGCGTGACCGATCACTCAGAATACGTCGGCACAATAAGGCTGGCTAACGAGCAGGGTTCCTCCATCAGCAAACTGCCTATAGCGGAAAAACTGAAGGTCCATAACCTCGCCGACATTCAGCGCATTTATCTGTGGCTCGGTAACTCGATGATCAATATGAAGCCAGTCAAGGAATTAGTGAGCCCGGAAGTCGCGGGCACGGTCTGGAAAGAAACGGTCGCAATTGCTGATAAGTATTACAAGCCCGGCAAGTTCACCACTTTTGCCTCCTACGAATGGACAAGCACGCCGGACAACTGCAACATGCACCGCAACATCTTCTTCAAAGACGCCAAGAAAGTCTGTGAGATGCCGTTCAGCTCGCTCGACTCACAAGCCCCGGAAGATTTATGGAAGTGGATGGACGGCCAGCGCGCTGCCGGCAACGAGTTGCTCGCGGTGTCTCACAACGCCAATCTCAGCGACGGTCTGATGTACCCGACTGAGGTAGACTTCAAAGGTCGCCCCATTGATAAGGCTTGGGCCGACGCCCGGATGCGCAACGAGGCACTAATCGAGATGAAACAGGTGAAAGGGCAGTCGGAGACCACGCCGCTGCTTTCGCCTAACGACGAGTTCGCTAACTTCGAAGTGCTGAACTACCTGTTGGGCGATCCGAAGGACCGGGCTCCGCACGTCTCCGGCAGCTACGCCCGCGAAGCTCTGGAGAACGGCCTCGCAATGGAAGCGAGCCGCGGGTACAACCCTTATAAGTTCGGGTTCGTCGGCGGTTCCGACTCGCATAACACCGGAGTTCCTTATAGGCAGCCAAACTTCTTCGGCGCCCACGGACTCAATGATGGCGGCCTGAAGGAGCGGATGAGCGGCCACACCTTTGCCGGGCTTGACGTCCGGCTGGAGAATCCCGCCGGACTCAGCGGCGTGTGGGCGGAAGAAAACACGCGCGAATCCATCTTCGATGCGCTCCAGCGCAAGGAAACCTTTGCCACCAGCGGCCCGCGCATCAAAGTGCGGTTCTTCGGTGGCTATGGTCTAAGCCCGGCAATGGTAAACGACAAACAATGGGTGAAGGAGGGTTATGAGAAAGGCGTGCCGATGGGTGGTGACCTGCCTAATAACGAGGCGAACAAAGCGCCGTCGTTCATCGTGTGGGCGGTGAAAGATCCCACCAGCGGCAACCTCGACCGCATCCAAATTGTGAAAGGCTGGGCCAAGAACGGCCAGATCTTCGAGAAGATTTACGATGTCGTCTGGGCCGGGAACCGCAAGATCGATCCCGGCACCAGCAGGCTCGAACCGATCAAGAGCACCGTAAACATTACGGATGCCAGTTACAAGAACAGCGAAGGCGCAGTCGAGTTGAAGCAAGTGTGGCAAGACCCGGAGTTCGATCCCAGCTTCAATGCATTCTACTATGCTCGCGCGCTCGAAATCCCGACGCCACGCTGGACGACTATCCAAGCGCACCAGTTGGGCATCGTGCCGCCGACCTCAGGGACCTCACTGGGCGTGCCGCAGCCGATTGCGTTGACAGTCCAGGAGCGCGCATGGTCATCGCCGATTTGGTATACGCCGACCGCCGAGGCACGAGCTAAAGCACCCAAAGGCGCGACGGTTGCCGATCTCAAACAGCAAGGTGCCGCCGCTCTCGATGACGCTGCATTGAAGAAGTTGGTCGTGGGCAACGTAGTTAAGGTGCGCGACAACGTTACAGGCCATGTGTACGAAATCCTTTACGGCGAAAACGGCCGGCGCCTGGTTGCCAGCGTGGACGGCAGGCAACCTGCGCCGGGCGACCCGTTCCATGTTGAGGACTCCAACTCGATGGGCGCGCCCGCACATTACGAGATCAAGGACGGCAAGATCGTTACCATGCTCGGTAACGTCCCGTTTGACGTGAGCGTATACAAAGTCGGCGACAAATACGTTGCTGCCCGCGGGAGCGAGTTCGGTTATGCCAACTATGAAGTGGTTTCGATCACGCCGCCAGCCGAACCCGACGCCGGTGTCGGCGGCGATGTGAAAAAGAACTAGCAGCGTGCTCGCTGACGGTTCAGACGTAAGCATGAATCAGAACAACGCGCAGCCATCGCGATTGCGGCGGTTGCTGAGGGAGCCGCTTCTGCATTTTGTCTTCTTCGGAGCGGCGTTCTTTGTAGTGTACCATTTTCGCCAACCCGGTGACAATCCGCGCGCGGACGGTCGTCGGATTGAAATCAGCGACGACGACATCCGCCAGATCGACGTCAATTGGATGGGCCAGTGGCGCAGGCATCCGACGCCCGACGAATGGCGCGGCCTGATCGAAAGTCGAATTCGCGAGGAGATACTCTATCGCGAGGCGCTAGCGATGGGACTTGATCAGGGCGACACAATCGTTAAGCGGCGCATGGGCCAGAAGATGGAATTCCTCTTTGAAGATCTCTCGACACTTCGCGATCCAACGGTTGAAGAACTTAAGACTTGGTACTCAGTCCACGCCGACCAGTTCACCTTGCCTGCTCGCATAACGTTCCGGCATCTCTATTTCTCGCCCGACAAACGCGGCGAAAATGTCCATTCCGCCGCGGTCGCTGCTCTTGCCAAGCTTGCCGATACGAAAGAAAACGACCCGGCTGCTGCAGCTTTGGCCGACCAATTCATGTTTCAAGATTATTATGTTGATCGCACGTTTGAAGAAGTCGCCGGCGCTTTCGGTAGTCCTTTTGCTGAAGCGCTGGTGAAACTCAAAGTGCGCGGCTGGCAAGGACCATTTGAGTCGGGCCTCGGTTGGCATTTGGTGTGGATTGATTCCATGACGCCGGGCCGCATTCCGACATTCGATGAAGTTGATCCTGCGCAAATGAAGGCGGAATGGCAGACGGTGGAACGCGCCGCGATCAAGCATCGCGCGTTGGAAGAAATGAAATCGCGCTACCAGATTGTTATGCCGCAAACCAAACTGCCACTCGGCTCCAATGCCGTGACTGCTGCTGGACCCAAAACTAAATGAATCTGCGTCTGACATTGCAGGTTTGCATTTGGTTCACATTACTTGTGGCTGGGCCTGCCACGTGGGCGCATGACGCACGGCCGGCATATCTGGAAATCAAGGAGACTGCCCCGGGCCGCTACAACATTTTCTGGCGCAAACCGCTAATGAACGGTGTGCGATTGCCGGTAGTGTTGAAATTGCCGGACGACGCTCGCAACGTGACGGCTCCGGCGGTGCAGGAATTAACAGATTCTATCATCGAGCACCGCATCGTTAAAGTAGACGGCAGCCTGGCAGGAATGCGGATCGATTTTGTCGGGCTGGAGGCGACAATCACTGATGCCCTCGTGCGCGTGCGAACGCTGGACGGAAGCGAATCAACTACCCTAGTGCATCCCTCGCGGCCGTGGATGGAAGTCAACCGGTCACGAAGTTTCATCACAGTAGCCGAGAGTTACACACTGCTTGGGATCGAGCACATTGGCTTTGGCATTGACCATCTACTCTTCGTCCTGGCCCTGTTAATTATTACTAAGGGCACCCTGAGCCTTCTGAAGACGGTGACGGCGTTCACCGTCGCACACAGTATCACGCTTGCGCTTGCTACGCTCGGATTCGTGCATGTTCCCTCGAAGCCGGTCGAAGCGACGATCGCGCTCTCTATCGTGTTCGTGGCTCTCGAGATTGTTCGCCAACGCGAAGGGTGGGAAGGAATCACCTCGCGAGCGCCTTGGATCGTGGCCTTCACGTTTGGCCTGCTCCACGGTTTTGGCTTTGCCGGTGCGCTCAGTGAAGTGGGCTTGCCGCAGAATCACATCCCGGCAGCGCTGTTCTTCTTCAATATCGGGGTTGAGTTAGGACAGATTGCTTTTATCGCCGTCGTGCTAACGGTTATCTCACTCGTTCGCCGATTCCCGCTGCGCTTGCCGAGCGGGGCAGAATCGATTCCGCCTTATGCTATCGGCTCCATCGCGATGTTCTGGGTAATGCAGCGAGTGGCCGCTTTCTAAAGGTCAGCCTCCGATCAGCAATGGCCCGTTGGGGGCAACGACAAAAACTGTTTTGCTAGGACTTGAGTCCACTAGATCCGTTTTACGTGTTTGTGATATCCGGCAACCGCTGCATTGCAGCGCGTCTGTCGTCCGTCGTAGGATGCGTATACTGACGCGCCGTCGTGCCCCACAATCTCGCGCGCAATAAAGTCTGAGACGTCAGCTGCTTTGAGCATCGTCACCACACTGTGGCGCAACGAGTGAAACGAAATCTCGCTCGCTTCGCGTGCTTGGTCGCGACCCTTCCCCGTGCTTTTATGTCCGCGGGCTTCAACAAGTCCAGCAGCGACAAGGATATTTCGGAACTGATTCGATAACGAGTCCGTGCGCTTCGCCGTCGCGGCGCTAGGGAAAATAAAAGCGTTCAGGTTGTCGCTCGCTGGTAATGATGCCAAACAGTCGACGAGCGGTTGCACCAGCGGAAGCACGACGCGCCGCCCGGTTTTGCGCGTGGTAAACCCAATCTCGCCGGAGTCCAAATCGACTGCGCACCAGTCAGCTGCAAGCTTTCAAGATACGTTTAATTTCCGTCAGCATGAATGCGCGCCGCTTAGATTCGTTCCTCGATTTGAGAATTTTCACGCGCACCGCCGGATTCACCGCGCGCAATCCCTGGCGTACCGCTTCGCCGATGGGGATTCGCAACACCTTAATGCCCAAGTTCGCAGTGGAGCGCGATAGTTCTTTCGCCTCACTATCACGAAAACGCGCAATGTCGCTCGCTTGCAGTGTTGAGAGGTCGCGTTTGCTTTTCGATGACCGCGAACAAGATCTGAGCCTGGTACTCAAGACAAGGAAGCCGATCATTACCTCCGACTTTGGGATCAAGACAATGCCGTGTAATTCAATAGGGAAGGGGTGAAAGTTACAAGCAATTTTGGCGGGAATTGTGCAAGAAAAGGAAAGATCTTGAGAGGTCTTTCGAATTGCCTTGCCTTCCCCCCAATTCTTAAGCGCGTTTCTACAGTAAGTCGCTGCATGAGGAGCGAACTCTTGGCCGGAGTCGGGCTAGACACAATATGAGCATTCTCCTGTATCCCCATTACCATCTGTTAGGAAAGTAGGACAAGAAATGCCGCGGGTTTCGCAAGTGGTGCTTAGCACGTTTTGTTGCGATCCAATAGGTTGATCGCATGAAAACAAGTACTGCTACTAACATTCAAATTTTTTTCGGACTACTCGTTGCGGTATTCTTGGGCGCGAGTGCAGCGGTAGCCTCTTCCTCCGTTATTTCCTCGGGGTTTCTGCCAGACGATCAAGTCGCGTCGGAAATCTCGAGCGTTATGGTCAGTCCGGCGGCAGGGCCGCGGTTCAACATCGTTAAGCCAAGCACGACCGGTCTGCCCGGTGAAGAAGTGCGCGTCATGAAGTTTGATCGGGCGGGCAATTTGTGGGTAGCCGGGCGGTTTTATTTCTGGAACGAAGCCGCCGTCGCGATGCTTCCGGCCAAACAGCTTAAATTCAGGCCGCTGCCGGGCGGAGGATTTGACACCGGTGCGTGGCAGGTCTGGTCGAGCGCGCATCATCCGATTCCTTCGGTGTACATCAATGACATGGTGTTTGGAGCCGATGGAGTGATCTGGATCGCAAGTGACGGCGGCTTGACGCGATTCGACCCGGCGGCGCGAACCGAAGCGCAGATGTGGGTCACTTACACTCCGGCAAACTCTCCCTTAATCCTCAACGAGGTCCGGTCGCTCGGCCTGGACGGTGAAGGCAACCTGTGGCTAACAAACGTCAACGCGCTTACATCAAATGGCGCGTTGTTTCAGTTCAATCCCACTTCCAGCGTGTGGACAAAGTATCGCGTAGGCCAGGAATTACCATGGAGTCCGCCGTGGTACAATGTGAATACTGTATACGTCGGCGCTGACGATCATATCTGGCTGACGCACTCGGTGCTGGGCGGAATGGCGGAATTCGACGGCACTTCCTGGGTCCTGCACAACTCAGCGTATCAGATGAACGAAATGCTCGCCGACGTCCAAGGCAACATCTGGGTCACGAGCTCGCAGTACGGCCTCTTTAGATGGAATGGAGCAAGCTGGAGGAATTGGCCAACGGTAGGCGGCACGATCACGATGACGGGCTTAGGCGCGGATCGCGATTCCGTCGTATATGTCTCGACGTGGTATGGGTCGGTTTACAAGATGATCAATAATACCCCGGTCTTCTTTGTGGACGCAGACGACATTCCGAGTGGCATCATTTCACGGCCTAACGGCGAGATCTGGATCAAGAATTACGGTGGAACTGGCATACTCGGAACGGTTCGACAATACACCGCGTCGGGACAGTTATTGAGGCGCATCAACACGTTCAACAGCGGGTTGCCAGATTATTTCGTCGATCGAATCAAGTCAGATAGCAGCGGCAACATGTGGTTTGCCACCGCCGAGGCCGGCCTTTCCCGGATGCGGGGCAACAACGGCTCACCGCGCTCCGCCACGCACTGGCGTAACTGGGGAGAGCATAATGATGGGTCGGAGCCTTATCCGTGGGCTGGGAATGAGCCGATGTATTCGCTCTTCGAAGACGCGGGCGGAATTTTCTGGATGGGTGGTAATGGCGTCGGCACTTGGGACTCGGCGACCGGCGTGTTTACTAACTTCTGGAATTGGCAAAACTCGAATTTCAGTTCGGATGGCATTAAAGCGATCGTGAAACGCCAGGGCACTGCCTGGGTTGGCAGCGGGGGCTCCGGTGTTTATTGGTTGAATGGCAACACCTGGGTGAATGTAAGTCTTAGCCCCGGCGGCTATAATTATAGCTTTAACAATGTAAATACAATGACCGTGGACACGGCGAACAACCTCTGGGTCGGCTCGGAATACGGGCTGCGTAAATTTGCTGCTGGCAGCAACAGCACTTTCACGCTGTATGACACGAGCAACTCGCCTTTGCCGAGCCCAATGATCCTGGATGTTGAAGCGGATCCGAGCGGGGGAATCTGGATCGGCACTGCTGCAGGCTTAGTGCGCTTCGACGGAATAAACTGGATGATTTACAATCAATCAAACACGGGAATGCCAGGCACGGTCGTCTATGATGTAGCCCGACGAGCAAGCGACGGACTAATTGCGATCGCAAATAACCAGCCTTCCACCTGGCCATACACCGGCGGCGTAAGCACATTCAACGGGACAACTTGGACTCATTACACAATGGACAACTCACCGTTGCCGCACTGGCAAGTGGTTGCGGCGGAGTTCGATGCCAAAGGCAACCTGTGGGCGAGCCCGATGAGTGAAGCCGTGGTCCAGATCGTTATCGGTGGTCGGTAACGGGTCGCCGATTAAGCGCTGTTCATTGATTTTAACGCCGGGGTTCGAATCCCCATCCGCCATTGCTGTTTCTCATGAGCATTGGACTCGCCTAACGATTGGCTTGCTCAACAACCTGCAGTTCCTGTCGCAGTTTGACGACGCTGTGGTGCGGAAGCACACCGCGGAAGTTAACGCTGGGATAAATCATGCAATCGCGGCCGATGACCGAGCCGGGATTGATCACCGCATTACACCCAATTTCCGTGCGATCGCCGATAATTGCGCCGAATTTTCTAAGGCCTGTAGGGATCTGGCCATCGGAGGTTAGCACTGAAATTTCGGCGTGATCCAGCTTTACGTTGGAGAGAATCACGCCTGCCCCCAAGTGCGCGTGATAGCCGATAATCGAATCACCTACGTAGTTGAAGTGTGGCACCTGCGCTTGGTCGAATAAAATTGAGTTTTTGAATTCGCAGGAGTTCCCCATGACCACGCCATCCCCGACGATTACGTTTTCTCGCACGTAAACCCCGCTGCGAATATGGCAATTATCGCCGATCCACGCTGGACCTTTCAATACGGCGCCTTGTTCCACGACCGTTCCTCTGCCTATGAAAACCTGGTGACTGATAAATGGCTTGCCCATCAGTTCTCCAAGGATTGCCGGTTTCAGGCGAAATTGGAGGTAACTGGAGATTTGTTTCAGCGCGTCCCAGACGTAGTGCTGGTTTTCGAACAGCTTGGGATGAGCTGTGTGTTCAAGATCGAGAAAGTCGGTCGGCGCGAACATTTACTGCTCAAGATGACGAATGCATCCGTTGGTTGCTAGCGTAAATTGTGCAGATCAAGACGCATCGCGCCGCGTAAGCTTTTGGCCGTCCTTGGTGTCACGCACTTCCCAGCCCAGTTCTGAAATCCGGTCGCGCAGTTCGTCGCTTCGTTTCCAATTTTTTTCCTGTCGCGCAGTCTCGCGCTGTCCCGCCAACTGATTCACCTCCGCTGGTACCGTGATTTCCGTCTCTGCTTCGAGATCCAGGACCGTGTTGATTCGCTTCCACCAATCCATCCAAGCTTTCGCGGACGCGGGGCCGAGTTTGTCTTCATCCATTGCGCGGTTCGTTTCGCGAATCGATTCGAAAAGGTAGCCCAACGCCGCCGAAATGTTTAAGTCGTCGTCTAACGCATCTTCGAATTGTGGGGTCGAGACGCCGCGCTGTGGCGTCCGGTCATCGCAGCGCACTGAGGCTCCCACATCACGGAGGCGAGTCAGCCATTCATCGATTCGACCTAACGATTCCCGCGCTTCCTTCATTCCCTCCCAGGTGAAGTTGAGTGGCACACGATAATGAACACGCAGCAGCGCATAGCGAAGCTCACGTCCGGTGTAACCTTTCGCGAGAACGTCCTGCACGGTGTAGAAATTGCCTAACGACTTTGCCATCTTCTGGCCGTCCACAAGCAAATGCGCGCAGTGCAGCCAATACCGCACGAATTTCTTTCCAGTCACGCCTTCACTCTGTGCGATCTCGGCTTCGTGATGCGGGAAAATATTGTCGACCCCTCCGCAATGGATGTCGATCTGATCGCCTAACAGCGCTGTCGACATGGCGCTGCACTCGATATGCCAGCCGGGTCGGCCTGGTCCCCATGGCGAATCCCACTTCACATCGCCATCCTGGTCATCCCACGCTTTCCAAACCGCAAAATCGCCGATGTGTTCCTTGTCATATTCGTCATGCTTTACGCGGCCAGTAGCTTGCAGTTGGGTGAGATCAAAATGGGCGAGCTTTCCGTAGTCTGGAAATTTGTTGATGCGGAAATAAACTGATTTGTCGTCTGCTTGATACGCGAGTCCACGCGCGATGAGTTGACCGATCATCTGGATCATCCGGTCGATGTACCGCTGATCGGTAGCGGCGGGAAATTCATCAGCTCTCTTGATTCGCAATGTTTTGGCGTCTTCGAAGAATGCCGTTTTGAATTGCTCGGTAAATTTCGCTAGCGGTACATTGGCTTCGCGCGCACCGCGAATCGTCTTGTCATCGACGTCGGTGATATTCATTACGCGATGGACCTGGTAGCCGCGTAGCTCCAGATGGCGCTGCAGCAAATCCTCAAAGACATAAGCGCGAAAATTTCCGATGTGTGCGCGGCTGTAGACGGTGGGTCCGCAAGTATAGATGCTAATTGGGCGCGCAGTGGGATCCGCCGGCTCGAACTCTTCGATCTTGCGCGAGTAGGTGTTAAAAAATCGCATCTGGAATTTTCCAGTGAAGGTGAGACACCTCTCGATTCAGCACGAGATTTCGCGGTTCCGGCCCAACTGACAAAGGAATCATTCTAATTCAACAGTTGCTACTGCCATTGCGGCAATACCTTCGCCGCGTCCGATGAATCCAAGCTTTTCGTTTGTGGTCGCTTTGATGCTGACACCGGATTCGCTGCCGCCGATGACATTCGCAATTTGCTTCCGCATGGCCTGAACATGGGGCGCGATCTTCGGCTCTTCGGCAATGATTGTTGCGTCAATGTTGACCACCCGGGCTTTTCTCGCCGCGACCAGGTCTTTTACTGTTTTTAAAATTTCGATGCTGCTGATGCCTCGAAGCGATGGGTCCGTGTTCGGGAAATGCTGACCGATATCAGCCAGGCCAATCGCACCAAGCAATGCATCTGCGATTGCATGACACAACACGTCCGCGTCGGAATGTCCTTCCAATCCACGCGAGTGCGCAATCTCGACGCCGCCAAGGATCAGCTTGCGTCCTTCAACCAGACGATGCACGTCATAGCCAATTCCGCATCGAACGGTCATGGCCTCGCTCCAATTCGCCGCGTTGAAGCGTTTAGACGTTGAACCGTTGCACCGAAATTGCGATGTACCGATGTAATAGTGGACCAAACCGCGCAGACTGCGCCTGCATCACAATTGGACACGAATTTCGTAATTTGTGTTTGATCCCTTCTCATAGTTTCAGACCAATAACACCGTTCGAAGCAATAATGCTGTATTTGTCTTTCATGCCTTCTCGCGGGCGAAGATCAACAGCTCCACCTGCATTTTCAACCAATAGCCAACCGGCTGCGATGTCCCACAGACTGATCCCTTGTTCGATGTACGCGTCGAGTCGTCCGCAGGCAACATAAGCCAGGTCGAGCGCAGCGCTGCCGAGCACACGACACTTGCGCACGCGATGAATCATTTGCTGTAGCAACGGAAAATTTGTGTTGATGGTCTCGGCGGTTTTCGCGAGTCCGATTGAAATTACCGCTTCAGCAAGATCTGCTCGCTCACTCACCCGGAAGGGCTTTCCATTCAACGTCGGAGTGTCGCCTTTTTGTCCTTTCCACATTTCACGACGAATGGGGTCGTAAATCACTCCCACAATGACCTCGCTGCGAAAACGCAAGGCGATCGACGTGCAAAAATGTGGAATGCCATAAAAATAGTTCACGGTCCCATCCAGTGGATCGACGATCCACTGGTGTTCGCTGGCTTGATCTCCCACAACTCCTTCTTCGCCATAAAGTACGTGCTTGGGAAATTCTTCCAGAAGAAGTTTGGTGATTAACTCCTGCGCCTGCACGTCAATCTGCAATTTGATGTCGTGAGCTGCGACAGCATTAACTCGCTGTGGTCGCTGAAAATTTCTGCGGAGTAATCGCCCGGCCGCACGTGCGGCTTTTTCGGCTGCATCGAGATAATGCTTCATCTGATCATTTGAGCGAGGCGAAAGGGTCTCTGGCTCTTGAACCGATCACCCATGGGAATAAACAGAAATGTTTCGCTCCGCTCAACATGACAGACGACAAAAAAAACCGGGAGGAAAATAAATTCTCCTCCCGGGTTGAAGTTAGGGTTGTGACTCCGAAAGCATTCGGAGTCGTTAATCAAGCGTTGGGCGTTAATGCCTCTTTTTCTTCGCTGATTTTTTCTTTGCTGCTTTTTTCTTTTTCGCCATCGACTAATTCCCCCCTTTCATCCGCAACACGCGCGGAACTCTGTGAAGAGTTGGGAATGACTTCACTTAAACGAGTTCAGTTAATCATCACATTTTTTTTGTCAAACATTTTGTTGCGAAATTTGAAAATATTTTTACAAGCTCGTACGCGATAATTTGTTTTGGCGCGCGCAAAATTTTCTTTTTTTCGCCATTTCGAAACAAGATGAGCACTTCATTCATGTCACTTTCCATTCCTGAATCGGCGCTGCTCACGTCGTTCGCCACGATGACGTCGCAACTCTTGGCATGCAGCTTTGCTGCCGCCTTTTCTTCCATGTGGTCCGTCTCCGCAGCGAAACCGACGAGAAGGAATTGCCGGTCCCGCTTTCGGCCTAACGAAGCGAGAATGTCACGCGTAGGAATCAATTCGATCGAGAACGCTCCGCTCTGCTTTTTGATTTTTGTCGCCGAGATATTTGCCGGTTTGTAATCAGCTACGGCCGCACAAAGAACGCAAATATCGCATTCGTCTGCGTTTTGCTGGACGGCTTCGAACATTTCGTCGCTGTTCGAAACCGAGACCAGCTTTGCATTCCGCGGCGGCTCAAGAGTGACCGGTCCTGAAATCAATGTTACGTCGTGGCCCTCGCCGAGCGCTGCTGCAGCGATGGCGTAGCCCATTTTCCCGGATGAGCGATTCGAAATGTACCGAACCGGATCGATCGGCTCTCGTGTAGGGCCGGCCGTGATAAGAAATCTCACGCAATCAAATTATCCTGGCTGGCCAGCAGAAATTCCGCGCGGAAAGCGATATCGTTCACTTTCCAAAGTCTGCCGATTCCTTCATAGCCGCACGCCAGCATGCCTTCTTCCGGGCCCATAAATTCGATGCCGCGCTCTTTTAGTTTTTCAACATTCTCAACCGTCGCGGCATTCTGCCACATTTTTCCATTCATGGCCGGGGCGAGCAAAATCGGAGCGCGCGTGGCAAGCGCGATGGCTGCAAGCGGATGATCCGCCAGACCGTGAGCCAACTCAGCGATGATGTGCGCCGTCGCCGGCGCGATGACCAATAAATTTGCGCGATCGGCCAGCTCGATGTGGCCGGGCCGCCAACTTTCTTTCTCGTCAAAGAAGCTGGTGGTGACGGGATTTTTTGAAAGCGTCTGCAACGTGAGCGGGGAAATAAACTCGGTGGCATCCCGAGTCATGACCACGAAAACTTCATGGCCCTGTTTGACCAGCAAACCGGCGAGCTCGGCCGATTTGTAAGCCGCGATGGAGCCGGTTACGCCAAGCACGACCGATTTGGTCCCCGGTCGAATACGCACAACCTTTCGCGCGCTGGTTTTATCGCGTTTTCGCCTTGCGTCTCTGCTTTCTGGAATCATTTCTCGATCAATCGGCGGCTCAAATAGCTTTCTGCTTCCATGATTTGCCTGAACCTTTGCAAATCTTCCTCTACCGATCCACTGATAATAGTATAACGATACTCGCGCCAGTGTTCCATCTCGCGGGCTGCTGTGGTTAGACGCAACTCGATCTGCTGCGCGGTTTCCGTTCCGCGTCTTATCAGGCGTTTTTTCAATTCCTCGAGGTCTGGAGGCATGATGAATATGTCGGCCAGCGCATCCCGGATGAGTTTATCTACGCAGCTGCGAATTACAGCAGCGCCTTGCGTATCGATGTCGATCAAAACATTGTTCCCTTTGTACAAATTTGTCGTAATCGGCTCGCGCAAGGTACCGTACTGGTCGCCGTGGACTTGTGCATGCTCCAGAAAATCCCCTTTCGCAATTCGATCACGGAAGTCCGCATCGGAAAGAAATTGATAATCCTGGCCCTCGATTTCACCGGCGCGCGGCTTTCGCGTTGTGCACGAGACGGAATAAATAAGATTTGAGCTTCGGCGAATCCCTTCCACGAGTGTAGTTTTGCCCGCACCGGATGGAGCAGAAACAACAAAAAGAATTCCGCGGCGACTGAATTGCTTACTCAAGATTTTGGGCTTGCTCGCGAATCTTCTCCAATTCGGCCTTACAAGCGATGACGCGTTGAGAAATGGTCGCATCGTTTGCTTTTGCGCCAAGTGTGTTGAGCTCCCGAAACATTTCCTGGGTGATAAATTCCAGTGTGCGTCCCACTGGTTCCTTGCTACGCAGATGGTGCGCGAATTGGGTCAGATGGCTCTCCAGGCGGACGAGCTCCTCAGAGACGTCCGCGCGATCGGCAAAGAACGAGATCTCTTTTAACAAACGTTCATCGTCGCTTGCTATAGGCAATCCAGCCTTGCGAATCCGATCAAGGAGGACCGTACGGTATCTTTTGACTACATCGGGATGAAACGTGCCGATCTCCTTGAGCTTTTTCCGAATTGCTTTTAAACGATGAATCAGGTCTTTGGCCAGATGTTTTCCTTCGCGCTCACGCATTTTGATTAAATCGGCCAAGGCACCGTGCAATGCGCGATCGATGGCCGGCCATGCTTCCTCGGGATCGAGCGACTGTTCGGGGAAGCGCATCACTCCCGGAGCCTGTAGGATTGTGCTGATCGTGATTTCTCCCGGAGTGTCCAAGTCTTTTTGCAACGCCCGCATTGCTTCGTGGTAAGAGCGGGCTAATTCGGTGTCCAGCGCCAGATTGCGGGTCCCGTTTGGACCAGTATGAAGCGCGATCGTGGCGTTTGTCCGACCGCGGGAGATATTTTCATTGATTGTCTGGCGAATGCGCGGCTCCAACTCCCCCAGGTCCCGCGGCAAATTGATGACGATGTCGCTCTGCTTTCGATTGACGGAGTTAAGCTCGACGCTGAATTTTCGTCCCGCATGGACTCCTTCGGCGCGTCCATATCCAGTCATGCTTCTCATAACTCGGTGACAAACGTTATGGCAGAGAAATGTTCAACGTTCAATGCAAAGCAACAGAAGAAGCAATTGCGACCGCGTTGAAAAGCAAGCAGCCGCCGGCTATTCACGGATGTGAACCATTGGCAGCGGGAGCTCGTTGCGAGCGCCATCTTCGTGATCACCTACGCTCTGATCAGCGGGCGTCAACTCAAGATTCTACCTTTGAATCGTCCCGCTGCCGCGTTGTTGGGTGCGGTCCTGATGATTGCCACCGGGGTGATGACACCGGAGCGCGCCTACCGCGCCATCAACTACGACACGTTGGTGTTGCTGCTCGGCATGATGCTCATCTCGGCCTATCTTTATCTCGCGCATTTTTTCGAATGGGCGGCCGAACTCGTTCTGAATTTCTCACGAACACCACAACGCCTCCTGCTCCATGTCGCGTTCGCTTCCGGCATTCTCTCTGCGTTGCTGGTTAACGATACGATCTGCCTGATGCTCACACCCCTGGTCGTGGCTGTCATCAGGCGTGGCAAGCTGCCTCTTTTGCCGTATCTCGTCGCGCTTTCAACCAGTGCCAATATCGGCAGTGCCGCCACCCTGGTCGGCAATCCGCAAAACATGATTATTGGGCATTTTTCGGGTATTTCGTTTTCAGAATTTTCGCGCGCCTTAGTGCCAACGGCGGCGGTTGGGCTGGCGATCAATGTTTTCATTTTGCGTTTTGGTTTTCGAAAACTGTTACTCGAGACGACGATTGATCGTGCCGAACACACGGTTCCAAAACTGGATTGCGGTTTGTTTGCGCTTGTCGGTGTCGGGCTCGTCTTGATCTTTGCAGGTTTCCTGGCCGGTCTGCACCTGGCGTGGACAGCGATGACCGGGGCGGCACTTGTGATGGTGCTCACGCGACGCGACACGCACAATGTGCTGAAGCTGGTTGACTGGCACTTGCTGCTTTTTTTCGCAGCGCTATTCGTCGTGGTAGATGGTCTGAACGATACCGGACTGCCAAATGCCGTTTATTCGCGCTTGCAACCGATGTTCGGGTCGAGCGTATCTGCGCAGGCATGGAATCTGACGTGGTTTTCTGTGGCTGGATCGAATGTTTTCTCCAATGTTCCGTTCGTGCTTGTCGCGGGGAACTGGATCGAGCGCTTCATCGAGCCTGCTCTAATGTGGAAAGTGCTCGCACTTGCGACGACGTTCGCCGGCAACCTTACGATCGTTGGTTCAGTTGAGAATATGATCGTAGTAGAATCCGCGCGCGACCATATCCAGGTTAGTTTTTGGGACTATGCACGTTTCGGAGTTCCGATCACGATTCTAACGACCGTCGCCGGCGTGGCCGTGCTGCTTGGTTTGCGCTAAGGAGAGCTTGCGCTGCCCGCCGATGAGGCGATGGCATTGGGATGTCGTCGATCGATTTGAACCAACGCTGGGAGGGGGCGATCGGGATCAGCGTTGGGCAGCGATAAACAGCAAGAAAAATCCGATGACGGGTGAACGGAAACGTGGAACGATAGAGGGCCTTACCACAGGCCCTGCCTCTCAGCGGCGGCAATGTCCACATGCTACGCCAGCGTCCGAATGATCGTTCGAGCAGAACTCTGTCGTTATTAAAGATAAAAGCGTGTTTTTCGATGAGCCGCTTTATCCCCGGTTTGGACTTTTTAATGGGCAGCGTTTCCGGTCTTTTGGTGCGGCAGAATTTCTTGACCGGACAGACACTGCACTTCGGCTTCTTCGGCAAGCAAACGAGTGCGCCGAGATCAAGCAGCGCGGAATTGAAACGTCCCGGATCGCGCCGCGGCACCAATCGCGCGGCATGCTCCCACAGTTTTTCGCGGCCGATTGCATGATCAATCGGAAACCGGATATCGAATAAGCGAGCGAGCACACGCGAGCTATTCGCTTCCACAATGGGTACCGCGTGATTCCAAGCAAAAGTTGCAACCGCGTTTGCAGTGTATCGCCCAATGCCGGGCAATCTGCGAATCGCAGCAATATCATGAGGTAGGGTCCCCGAGTAACGTTCCCGGACAATCTTTGCGGTCGCAAAGAGACTTCGCGCCCGATTATAATAGCCCAGTCCCTGCCAGGCATGAAGAACTTCGTTTTCTGAAGCGCTTGCAACTGAAGCGAAATCAGGGAATCGGCGAAGCCATTTGTCATAGTAAGGGACAACAGTCGCGACCTGCGTTTGCTGCAGCATGAATTCGGAGACCAGAATCGCATACGGATCGCTGGTATTGCGCCAGGGCAGGTCGCGTCCATTCTGGTGGAACCACTGGAAGAGAGAGCGGCGAAACGCATTGATGTTTAGAGATGACCTCACCGGCTCGTATGTTGCCATCCCGAGTAAAATGGAGATAGCCCTAAATCGTGAGGACTGATTCGCTCACTTCCCAACTCTTCAGCGGTGTTCCCTTCATGTTAGAGTCGGCCTTCTCAAGGTTTCATACTGCGACTCCCGTCGAACTGACAAAACGGTTGAGCATATCGCGTTGAGCGTTGAGCGTTGAGCGTTGAATTCCTATACCCACCCGCTCACGCAGGAACAGGTCGCAAAGCTGCGGGCGCTGCTCGAAGAACTCGGATTTATGTTCTCATTGAAGGAATGGACACTTTTCTTCGGACAAAAAAACAAATTGAGCGTGGCAGTTTACGAGAAAGGGCCAAAGGTGCTCGTGCAGGGAAAAGGCGTCGACGAATTCGTGCAGTTCGAGTTGGAGCCAAAAATTCTCGGAGAAGCAAAGCTGGGGTACGAGGAAGTATATTCCCCGGAGATGTTCCAGCCGCACTTTGGCGTAGACGAAAGCGGTAAAGGCGATTTTTTTGGGCCGCTGGTGATTTCAGGGGCATACGTGGACCAAGGCATCGCGCGCAAATTTCTTGATGCGGGGGTCGTCGATAGCAAGCGGATCAGCTCTGATGCCCGGATTCGAGCTTTGGCAGATACGATCCGGAAAAGCTCTTTGGGACTCGTAGACACCGTTCTGATTGGGCCGGCAAAGTACAACGAGCTCTACCAAAAATTTGGCAATTTGAACAAACTTCTGGGTTGGGGCCATGCTCGGGTGATTGAGAATTTGTTGGCGAAAAAGCCGGACTGCCCGAGAGCGCTTTCGGATCAATTTGCAGATGCGCGCGTGGTGGAGCAATCGTTGTTGCGACACGGCAGCAAGATCAACATCGAGCAGCGGCCCAAAGCAGAGTCAGACATCGCCGTGGCCGCGGCGTCGATCCTCGCGCGAGAGGCCTTTATTAATTGGTTGGAGCGTAAAGGGAAGGAGATCGGTCTCCGGCTAGATCGGGGTGTGTCGCCGGCAGTCAAAGAGAGCGCGAAAAAGCTGGTGGAAACAAGTGGGCCGGGTTCGTTGCGTACCGTTGCGAAGGTACACTTCCGCACCGCCCACGAATTGGCGCCGGACTGTTATCCTCCTTCGGCCGCACCGGAGAAATGGCGTAGTTCGCGGCGTCGTGCCGTAATGCCACCGCAAAGCGGGGATTAGGCAGCCGTTAAGGCAGGCAATTGGTGGTTGCCGAAGCGGTCAGGGAGAAGGCCAACCGTCTGGGTATCAATTGGCCGCTCCTGATCGAAGAACTTACCTGGTTTAAAAAATCGCCTTTTTATGCTTCATTGAGCCACCACAAGGGCAACAAGGAACGAATACTACATAGATATGGCAAAGTTAACTAAGCGCGACATTGTCGTCGCCATTAGCAACCAGACCGGCATGGTCCAGCATCAAGTCTTCGATGTAGTCCAGCGGACGCTTGATAAAATTACGGACAGTCTCGCAAACAATGTCCCCGTCGAACTTCGTAATTTTGGCGTGTTTCAGCCGCGCCTGACCAAGCCGCGCGTTGGTCGAAATCCAAATCAGCCCGGGAGCAGCTTTGTTATTCCCCCCCGCGCGACGGTAAAATTCAAAGCTGGCAAGATTATGCGTCAGCGCGTTGAAAAGCTCTCACGCGAACTAAAAGAAGCGGCGGAACGCACGGTCAAGACCGAAACCGGTGCACCGAACGGCGAATAGGAAAAACGCTAAGGCTTCACTCCACTGAAGCGCTACGAAAGTAAGTTCTGGATCGTCTTTTCCAACCGTTCGAAATTGATCGGCTTGGTGAGGTGGACGGAGAATCCGGCCGCCCTGGCTTGGTTTACATCTTGTTCTGTTCCAAAGCCGCTAAGCGCGATGCCCGGTAAGTTCTTATTCAGACGTACTTCACGCATTAATTCGTAACCGCTGCGGTCCGGCAACCCAATGTCGCTGATGAGCAAATCGAAGTCCTGTGTGCGAACTTTCTCCGCTGCCTGGTCAGCGGAATGTGCCACCGTAATTTCATAACCGCGACGTTCCAACATCCGTTTCATGCCGAGACAGGTGTCGTGATGATCGTCCACGAGCAGAACGCGGCGATGCTGCTTTGCGAGGGTCAATTCCCGGCCTGGACCAGCCGGTGGCTTTTGCTTCTCGCCGTCGGTGCTTGCGGGCGTGACTACGGTGTTCAGTTCCAACGAAAATATGCTGCCCTTATCTTTTCCGGGACTTTCGGCTCGAATTTTCCCGCCATGCGCGTCAATCAGCGCTTTTGAAATTGCCAATCCGAGTCCGAGCCCGCCAAAACGTCGGGTGATCTCGGCCTGGCCCTGCTCGAAGGCGTTAAATATTTTGTCTATCTTTTCGGGCTCGATGCCGATTCCGTTGTCGATGAAGCGGACTTCAATCTTGCCGGGGACAGGGTTCAACGTTTCAATGGTGATTCGGCCTTTCTCTGGAGTGAATTTCACACTGTTCTTAATCAGGTTCCAAAAGACCTGTTGCAGTCGCGCCGGATCGCCTTCCACGTGGGTTTGAGTAGCTCGAAGATGAAATTCTGCTTCGAGTTTTTTGGCGCCGAGTTCTTCCCGACATATCTCATACGCGCGGTGCAAGATTTGATGGACCGAAATGGGCTCAAAGCTCAACTGGAGCTTGCCCTTTGCAATCCGCGTTAGGTCCAGGAGATCGTCAATCAGGCGAGCTTCCAACTCAACGTTGCGCCGGACGACCTCCAACGCCTCCCGAATCGGCTGGGAATCTGGCAGTTCGGCTTCCAATTCGCCGACCATCGCAATGACTGGCGACAACGGACTTCGCAGCTCGTGTGACAACAATGCCAGGAATTGATCCTTTGCGGCATTCGCACTGATCAATTCCTGTCGCAAGGTGACGTCTCTTGTCTTGTCTTCAACTAGATAAAGCACGCCTTGAATGGTTTCCTGCCAGCCTTGGAGCCGAAGCAAGTTAATGTTCAAAAAATGCGTCATACCTGACTTGTCCTTCAGCGGGTGTTCGATGAGTTGAAACGGGGTCCCAAACATCAACACCCGTTCAATGGCCCCCGGCGGCGCAATCTTCACGTCCTCATATGTGGTTTCCGAGATATCGCGACCCGGTGCCATGTCGCCGAACCGCTCGGCCATCTGGGCGAACGCATGGTTGGCATGGAGAAAACGGCGAGAAGTTGGATCGATGAAAGCGATCCCGCTTGGCATGTTTGCTAGCATTTTTTCGTTAAAAACTACCTCGCGCTCGAGTCGCTGTTTGGCTTCCAACTGACGCTGGTAATACGCACTCCCAAGCCATGCGAAAATGGCCGTCAGGACGATCAACCAGGCCGCAAGGACCGTCATTCGTCCCAAAAGATCGTGTACCGGCTTATATGCCAGAGTTCGGGGCTGCTCCACCAGAGCCACCCAACCCGTCGATTCAATTGGGCTGAAAGAATAGAGATTGCCGTGGCGCTCGAAATGCCCGCTTTTGCTCTGGCTGATTTCCTTCACCAATCCTTCGTTTACCTCGGGCGCAGGTGTGGCGGGATTCGGCTTGAAATCGTTAGCGAAAAGCGCGGTGCCATTCTGATCGAGCACTTCGAAAAGAAGCCGGTCGGAAAACTCAATGGTAGACAATCGCCGGCCAATTCGCTCCACAAGGACCGAAACTCCGACAAAGCCAAGAAGGTTCCCGTCCGGGGCGCGCACGGCTCCGACAATATCCGTGACAGGGCGGTTGTCGGAGAGCCTGAGGTGAATTGCCGAAACAAAAGTAGCTTCTGTAGCAGCCGCTTGTTGCCGCCAGTGCTCGGACCCAAAATTCTTACCAATCATCTCCGGAGCGGTGGGAATCGATGCAATTAGCTCCCCGTTTGCTGTGGTGATGAACATCCCGTCAATCTGCGGATGGGAATAAAATGCTGAGTTAAGCCATTGCTGAGTCAGCTGGGGATTTGGCGTACTCAAATTCTTCACCATTTCCGGCAGAGTTTGATAATATTCGATCACGCTGCTGCTGCGGCTTAGATCATGGCTAACCAGATGGCCCACTAATTGGATCAACGTCTGACGGTCGCGGAGGATTCTTGATTCGAGCGTATCGCGCAGAATTGTGTACGAAACGATGAGCGTCAGGACAGAAGGGATCCATCCTGCCAGAAGGATCGGAAAGATAATTTTGAAACGTTCGAAACGATCGCGGCTGCGTTTCGTCATTGTGTCTCCCAACTGATGCCCGCAGACTCTGAAAATGGGCGCATCACGGTTACTCTGCTCTCCGTTCCAAGCAAGGATGAATGTCTCGGACCAGCGTGGATTGAATCCATCCGCTGTTCACAACCAGACAAAAAAATCAGCCCTTCTTTGACAATCAAGGAGATTGCCAGACCGTTCGTCTTCCCAATTACGAAAATCGAGAGGAGATTGTTGTGTATCAATGGAATGCGGCAGAGATTTTCAGAGGCAAAACCACGATTTTTGAATTGACGCACATGGTGAAAGCGGCATCATGTCGGGCTTACCTCGAAAAACTTTCGGGCCTGTAGAACTCCAATGCAAGGAAGCCTCGGACACATTATCTGGTCGATTTGTTATTTGGGCGTGCTCGTTGGGCTGTCCGCGTACGGCATCCATCGTTACTTCATCATTTATCTTTACCTAAAAAACCGAAGGCACCCGCCAACCCCAAAACGGCATTTCGAAAAGCTGCCAATGGTCACGGTGCAACTTCCGATCTTTAACGAAGTGTACGTTGCCAGCCGCTTGATTCGTTCTGTGAGCGAGTTGGACTATCCACGGGAGCTTCTGCAAATTCAGGTCCTGGACGATTCGACCGACGAAACCCGCGAGATTACCGCGGACTGCGCGAAAGAGTTACAAGACTGTGGTTTCAACGTTCAGCGAATCCATCGAGTCGATCGTACCGGATTCAAAGCTGGCGCGCTGGCAATCGGGCTCGATGCCGCTGAAGGCGAATTCGTTTGCATCCTGGACGCTGATTTTGTGCCACAAAAGGATCTTTTAAAACGAACGATTCATTACTTCACGGATCCAAAAGTGGGGATGATCCAAACCCGCTGGGGCCATTTAAATCGTGGCTATTCGTTGCTCACCCGCATGCAGGCGATTTTCTTGGACGGGCACCTTTTACTGGAGCAAACCGCTCGCAGCCGCAGCGGCAGGTTCTTCAACTTCAATGGAACGGCTGGGCTCTGGCGCCGTTCGTGTATCGAACAAAGCGGAGGCTGGCAGTACGATACGCTCTGTGAGGATCTCGATCTCAGCTACCGTGCTCAATTGGCGGGATGGAAATTCATCTATCTTTCAGACGTTGTTACTCCGGCTGAGCTGCCAGTTGACATGAATGGCTTTAAGTCTCAGCAACACCGCTGGACGAAGGGCTCTGTTCAGACCTGTAAGAAGTTATTGCCCACGATTTGGCGCAGTCGGCTTCCATTTCCAATCAAGCTCGAAGCCACCGGCCATCTCATGTCTAACTTCGCGTATCTGCTGCTTGCTTGCCTTTGCGTGCTTTTGCACCCGTCCACCGGAGGTCCTCAAGGTGGTTGGCTGCGGACGTTGCTGGTTGATATCCCGATCTTTCTCGCAGCGTCGGCTTCCGTGGCGGTTTTTTACATTTGTGCCCAACGCGAGTTGCACCCACGGACCTGGATGAAAGAGCTTCTATTTCTGCCATGCTTGCTTGCGTTGGGAATTGGCCTGTCGCTTAATAACGCGCGAGCAGTGCTGGAGGCGCTCGTCAATCACAAGTCCGACTTCACGAGGACCCCAAAGTACGGCATCGAGAAAAGGTCGCAGTCGTGGCGCAGCTGCAAATACCGGCCCCTAAAATCCGCCCTTCCGCTGGCGGAACTCGCTTTCGCGATCTATTTCACGTATTTCGTAATATTCGCGATTATGCATGGGCAGTTTTTCTCCGTGCCTTTCCTGCTGATGTTCCAGGGCGGTTTCCTTTACGTTTGCATTTCCTCCTTCAGCAGTCGCTGGTCCAAAATTAATTTTGCCAGATCAGGCGCGGCCGATGCAATTCCCGCGTGACAAATTCAAATAGTCGAGTAAGAACTTGCGCATGGTTCGGCCGCTGGCAGTGATTCTAAGCCTCGTCTCAGTTGCCACTGGACTGGCGGTCACGCCGGTGGATACGTCGAGCCAGATTATAATCAGCGTGCGTGATCAGAAGCTGATCCTGGTGCAGAACGGCGGCAGGGTGGCGACCTATCCGGTGTCGACATCCATGTTCGGACTTGGTGATAGCTGGGGACGAATGACAACTCCGCTGGGCTACCTCGCGGTCGAGAAGAAAATTGGCGACAACGCACCAACCGGTGCGGTCTTCCATAACAGGCGATTAACTGGCGAAGTTTTGAAGCCTAATGCACCTGGACGCGATCCGATTACAACGCGCATCATTTGGTTGCGCGGACTGGAAACGCAAAACGCGCATGCATTTCAGCGCTGCATTTATATTCACGGCACGCCGCAGGAGAAGAACATCGGCCGGCCTGCCAGCTACGGCTGCATTCGGATGAAGTCTGCCGACGTCGCAGAACTTTACGACCGAGTGCCACTTGGGACGCTGGTACAAATTACCTCTGATCATTTACCAAAGGTGGCTAAAGCACCGCGTTCGCAGCCGATTAGTACATTCGTCAACGCGAATACAAAACCGCAACCCGAGGAGCACCTAGTTCCTACATCAGCCTCCGACGACAATACACTGTCAATCGAGCAAATGCGGCAGGGAGGAGCCCTTGCTGCTCGGAGGGAAAAGGCGAAGCTCGAATCAAACAAACGGTTGTAACCTCATGGCAACGCGTCGCGGATCAGACGCAAGCTCGGCCTTCCTTCACAGTTGACAATCGGGATGGGCTCGCCAGCGTGGTCTCCATAACTTTTAAAGCCCATGGCAAATACGAAATCAGCGGCGAAACGCACTCGCCAGGCACTCAAGCGATCGCTACGCAACCGTAGCGTTGTTACAGGGCTGCGAACGATGCACAGGGGGCTGCGGTCGGCGCAGACGCCGACTGCCGAGCAAGTCGGCGCGCTAATTTCAGCAATAGATAAAGCTGCTAAACGCGGCATTATTCACGAAAATGCTGCGAATCGCCGCAAGGCGCGACTCAACAAGATCCTGGCTCCTGCGAAATAATGGGGTAGTGGCAACGCAGTAACATTTTGCTCTAAGTCCGATATTCCGAACTCCTCGGTCCAACATCTTCTCTTGGCATATCTTGGCGAACGGATAGATTCCTGGCAATGATCCCCGCGTTTCTGCTAGTGTTTTCCGTTGCAGCTTATCGAATTACGACCGGTCTCTTAATTCATTCCGGTGCGACCTGGCTCTCGAACTTTACGCCTTTGGCGGCCATCGCTCTTTGCAGCGCCGCGTACTTCCCGAAGAAATACAAATTTTCCGTACCACTCATTACACTTTTCGTTTCTGACGCGGTTATTAACGCCCGTTACGGTGCGCCGCTGTTGGATTCGCAGATCATTCTTCGTTATATCGCGTTGGGCATTGTCGGATGCTTTGGACTTTGGATGCAGAATCGGGCATCGCTGAAGACGCTTCTGCCAGCTTCAATCGGCGTATCAATCTTCTTTTACGTGGCAACAAACGCATTTTCGTGGTTAAGCGATCCGGGTTACGCGAAGAATTTGGCGGGCCTCGTTCAGGCGCTGACGATGGGGTTGCCCAGCTATAGCGCTACTCCCAGTTGGATGTTCTTCCGAAATTCACTCATCAGCGATCTGTTGTTTACTCTTCTCTTTGTACTCTCCATCAACCTAGGCCGAAGCGCGGAGGGCTCGCGCACCCGAGCTGCGGTTCCGCGCGCGGCTTAAGCCCTCATGCAGCCGGTGGAGCAGCGCGACGAAGTCGAGATGCTCTCGATGATGCTGTTGATACGGCGTTTTGAGGAACGGGCCAGCCAACAGTATCAAGCGCAGAAGATCGGCGGTTTTTGCCACCTTTATATCGGTCAGGAGGCAGTCGTAACTGGCGCCGTCGCGGCGATTCGAGACGACGACTACATCATCACCGCCTACCGCGATCATGCTCATGCGCTCGCTCGTGGAACCACCGCGGACGCGTGTATGGCGGAGCTGTTTGGGAAAGTAACAGGTTGCTCGCGCGGTCTGGGCGGCTCAATGCATTTTTTCGACAAAAAACATCACATGTACGGCGGTCATGCGATCGTCGCCGCTCACGTTCCGCTGGGGGTCGGATTAGCTTTCGCCATTAAATACCGTGGCGAGGATCGTGTTACGCTCTGCTTTTTTGGTGATGGCGCGATTAATCAAGGTTCTTTTCATGAGGCACTGAATCTAGCGGCTCTTTATAAGTTGCCGATCGTGTTCATTTGTGAAAACAACCTCTTCGCCATGGGCACTTCCGTGAAGCGCTCGACATCGCTCCGACAAATTGTCGATCGGGCTGAAGGTTACGACATTCCCGGAGAGATCGTAGATGGAATGAACTTTCGCGAAGTTCGTGACAAAGTGGCCGAGGTTGTAGACTCCATCCGCAAGGAGTCACACCCGGCTTTCCTCGAAATGCGAACTTATCGTTATCGCGGGCACTCCATGTCGGACCCTGCCAGTTATCGAACCAAACAGGAACTGGAAAAATATCGGCTCGACGATCCAATCACGCGTTTGAGAGCACAACTAACTCGGGAAGGAAAGTTAACGAACGAACAATTCGATCTTTTGGACAAACAGGCAAAAGAGACAGTGTTGGCCTCGGTTAAGTTCGCAGAGAAGAGTCCGCAGCCACCGCTGGACACACTTTACGATTATACATACGCCAATGGAGCTGCAGCGGACAGTGCCACTGTAAACTCCGACGATTCTCAACGTGACGAAGCCACGGCTGGACCACAAGGGCAATGAGAGAAATCACATATCGTCAGGCGCTGAATGAAGCAATGGCGGAAGAACTTGAGCGCGACCCGAACGTATTTTTGATGGGCGAGGAAGTCGCAGAGTACCAGGGCGCCTACAAGGTCAGTCAAGGGCTGCTGCAGCGATTCGGGCCGCGGCGGATCATCGATACCCCGATTAGTGAGAACGGATTTGCTGGGTTGGGCGTCGGCGCCGCGATGGTGGGGTTACGGCCCATCATCGAATTCATGACATTCAGTTTCTCACTGGTGGCATTCGATCAGGTCGTCAACAACGCCCCAAACATGTACACCATGTCTGGAGGCCAATTTAATATCCCCATCACCTTTCGCGGACCGAATGGGCCGGCCCACCAGTTGGGAGCAACCCATTCACACGCCACGGAGAATTTTTATGCCAGCGTGCCCGGCCTGAAAGTCTGCACTCCGGCCACCCCGCGCGATGCCAAGGGGTTACTTAAAACGGCTATTCGCGACGATAACCCGGTATTGGTTTTAGAGGCCGAACTACTCTACGGCTCCAAAGGAATGGTGGAACCTCCGGATGAAGAGCTACTCATCCCCTTGGGCAAAGCAGAAGTAAAACGCGAAGGCAGCGACGTCTCAATCATCTCTTACTCGCAGACGGTTCCACTTGCACTCAAAGTTGCAGACCAAATGGAAGAGGAAGATATTTCCGCCGAGGTTCTCGATTTGCGTTCAATCAAGCCGCTGGACGAAAAAGCGATTTATGAGTCGATAGCGAAGACACATCGCGTGGTGATTGTGGAACAAGACCACCCTTTTTGCGGGGTCGGGGCGGAAATCTGCTATCGAATCCAGAAGAATATTTTTGATGCGCTCGATGCGCCCATCGTTCGCGTATCACAGGAAGATGTGCCCATGCCATACAACGAACGACTCGAACACGCCGTTCTCCCGAACGCCGAGAAGCTGGTGGCTGCTGTAAAACAAGTTTGCTACGCGTAAGGCGTGTAACTGAAGTTACAAACGCAACATTGTGAACACGACGGATGTAAACTTTGACTCTTAACTATTACTTTCCTACATGCCTGAAATTCAAATGCCCAAGCTGAGCGACACGATGACCGAAGGCACTCTGGTCGCATGGAAAAAGAAAAAGGGGGACCAAGTTTCAGCTGGAGAAGTCCTGGCGGAGATAGAGACCGACAAGGCGACCATGGAATGGGAGTCACCTGAGGACGGCACGCTCACCGAAATTTATGTCGAGGAAGGCGGCAAAGTGAACGTCGGCGACAAGATTGCATTTATTGGCGGCGAAGGCGAGGAGGCGCCTGAACAACGGGAAAAAGAAGAAGAGAAAGAAGACACGGGGAAGGAAGAAAAAGGCGAACAAAGAACAGCTAAAGAAGATTCAAAGAAAGAAGCGCAGCCCAAGAAACCAGACCCACCGAAGCAGACGAAATCACAGGCCGAGACTGAAAAACCCGCTCCCGCAGAAGCAGAAGAGGAGGAAACCGCTCCGCCACAATCCAAAAGGACTGTGGACGAAGGGGCAGGCGCCGCCGGCAAAGTTGAACAGAGAGAGGAGGCGCGTATAAAAGCATCGCCGGTTGCCCGGCGAATTGCGGCCCAGCTTGGGATTGACCTTTCGACCGTGAAGGGTACCGGCCCTGAAGGACGTGTAACAGAAAGCGATGTACGTGCCGCAAGTAAATCAAATCCCGCTGCCTCACGGGGTAACGTGCTACCGGCGGTGAAAGCGGGCGAAAGCGCGCGCATCCAACTTTCGGGGATGCGAAGAGTCATAGCACAGCGGCTTGTTGAAAGCCTCGGCCCGGTTCCACATTTTTATCTCAACATTGACATCAATGCCGGGCCGCTAATGGAGGCGCGAGAAGAACTAAAGTCCGCAGGCGAAGGGGCCGATGCCGCCAAAATCACCGTCAACGACTTCGTTTTGAAGGCGGCTGTGGAAGCTGCGGTAAAGGTACCGCGAGTCAATGCTTCATTCGATGGCGACGCTATAGTTCAGTACGCCGATGTCGATCTTGGAATCGCGGTCGCTATTGAAGAGGGTCTTCTCACGCCGGTGATCCGCGCCGCACAAAACAAATCGCTGCGCGAGATTAGCGAACTGGCGAAGGATCTAGCCCATCGTGCGCGTAACAAACGTATGAAGCCTGAAGAGTTTCAGGGGGGCACGTTTACGGTTTCAAATCTCGGCGCTATGGGAATTGACAGTTTTTCAGCTGTGATTAATCCGCCGCAGGGTTTTATTTTGGCCGTAGGTAAGATCACAAAAATCGCTTTAGTGGACGACTGTGACCAGATTATCGCAGGTCATCGGATGTCGCTTACGATGAGCTGCGATCACCGTGTCATCGACGGCGCCTTGGGTGCTGAATACCTGAAAGAATTCCGCCACCTGTTGGAAAATCCAGCGTTGTTACTTGTCTGAATTTGTTGTTGGACTTTCAGGCAGGAAATTCCAGCGCAGGACTCAAGTGCGCATAGCGAATGCTGAGTGGTTATCGCGGCGTTGTTTCCCAGGCCATAAAATCGTCCAGCGTTTGTCGGGTTCTATCGACCACGAATTCCACGACGGCCGCGTCGTCGATGAAGCCAAGAAACGGCGTCTTATCGGGAATGAGATCGAATGGATCGATGAGATAATTGAGAGCAGCAACGATCCATAACATCGAATCATGCGCAGCCTGATCGTACTCCGCACGTTGATGCGCACGGACCAAACGCAGCATCGTTTGAAGATAAGGCCAATATTCTTTGAACGAATCTTTGGGACAAGCGGCGGCCTTTTTTGCTGCTTCGTTAAAAAGCAATTGCAGACGGTCACGATCGTAGACGCAGGATTTTGCCTCTGTCAGTGCCCTTGCGAACGCTTCGCTGCGAAGGGCCGGTTTACTATGCGCGCTGACTCCTTCAATTTTCTTCCGAGTCGACCGCGCTTTGGTCTTGGCAGCTGGTTTCGTTTTTAGCTCTTTCATTGACTAGTATGAGAGCAGGTCAGTCCCCGGATGAGAAGCTCATTCAGAACGCGGGCATTGCTATCTGCGAATATGGCTACGGCGGAATAGAGTATGTCACGCCGTTTTCGTCGCCAGGACCAGCGGTGAGGGCCCCGGCGCGTCCAGCTTTCGCACTTTCTTGAAACCGGATTGTTCCAGCCACCTCTTTATCTCATTGAAGCTAAAGGTGTCGCCCTTTTCAGTGTTCACCAGCATCTGAACAGCAAACATCAGCGATGGCAGCGGTTTAGTGCGTTCATCGTTCACCAACCATTCCGCTATGGCGATCGTCCCGCCGGGTGTTAGCGCGTTAAAAATCTTTCTCAGCAAATGGCGGCTGCGTTCCTCGCCTTCGCTGTGCAAGATATGGCCGAGGATCGCGACGTCGTATTCAGTGCCGAAGTTTGCCTTCAACAGATCTGCCTCTATGTAATTGAAGGAACGGCTTACTCCGAATTGTTGTGTGATTCGTTTTGTCGTCGGAATCATCCCCGCCCAATCGACTGCCGTCACCCGGACACGGGACGATTTTTGAGCGAGAGCAATGCCCCAAATACCGGAACCTGCGCCAATATCCAGCACTCGGATTTCTTTCTTCGCTTTCGTTAACCGCAAATGCTCGGCAAGCTTTTTCGCAGGCGGATAGCTCAGCGGGATGATGTTTTCTACCAATTGACCAAAGAACTCGGTGCCTTCGGTCTCGTGATTTACGGCCACAGTGGGACGGCCTTCCCGGACGATATCTGTCAATCGCAACCATCGCGAAATGAGGTCAGGCGTGATCGTTCCAAAGAAACCGGCGTGTGTTCCTGGATTTTTGCTCAGAAGAAAGGCAGTGCTTTCGGGTGTAAGCGAATAGGTCCCTTGTCGATTTTTTTTCAAAAGTGCTAATCCAACCAGCGCATTCATTAGAATCCGCAAAGCGCGCGCCGAGGCCCCGGTTGCGTGAGCGACTTGTTCCGCAGTTTTAGCTCCATTTTCTAGCACATTAAACACCTGGTTATTAACAGCGGCGCCAATGATCAATGGTGGAGCGTACGCAAAGCTCAATTGCATCAATCTTTCGGGTGTGACCTGTTTTTTGCGACGAGTTTTCCTGGGCATACCTGATTTAGGTTTGAAATCTAAGATCGAGAAATAATGTTGGGAATCAATTGTGAGCAAACATCCTGAACCCCAGATGCCTGGCTTCGCAGGTTTTAAGGCACGCGAGGAAATGGAAGCCAGTGAGCGGGCCGTGCTGGCACCGTTCGCGGAAAAGTCCGGAGACTCGCGGGGGCGGCGGTATGCAGAGCCTCGGCACGCGTATCGCACAGAATTCCAACGTGACCGGGCGCGGATCATTCATTCGCGCGCATTTCGTCGGATGGAGTACAAGACCCAGGTCTTTTTGAACGGCACAGGGGACCATTTACGCACGCGCCTGACCCATTCTATCGAAGTCGCGTCGATCAGCCGCACGATTGCCCGCGCATTGCGCCTAAACGAAGATCTTGCCGAAGCAATAGCGCTTGCACACGATTTGGGGCACTCGCCTTTCGGGCATTCTGGTGAAGAACTGCTGGCTGAATGCATGCGCGACCATGGTGGCTTTGATCATAATCGGCAAAGTGTGCGGGTAGTGGAATTGCTGGAGGATGTGTATCCGAAATTTCCCGGTCTGAACCTGTCGTTCGAAGTGCGCGAAGGCCTGCGAAAACATGGATCATTTCAGGAAGTGCGCGGGGCGGGTGGAGCCCAGGTGATCGGTTTATCGAGCTATCATTGCGCATCTCTGGAGGCGCAGGTCGCAGACCTCGCAGACGAGATCACGTATTACAGCCACGATCTCGACGATGCCATCGATTTTGAAATTCTCGACGCTGCGCAGCTGGAAGAAAATGAGGTCTGGAGGAGAAGCCTGAAGAATGTACGGACCCGTTACTCCGACGCCCGCGAACCGGAATTACACAGGCTAATCATTCGGGACATTATCGATAGGGAAGTTCACGATCTGGTTTCGACAAGTGCAGGATCCATCGCGGAAGCCGACATCTGCAGCGCGGACGAAGCGCGCCAGCAACCAGAGCCGTTGATTGGGTATAGCGATGATCTATTTCAGGCGAATCGCGAGCTGCGAAAATTCCTCTACCAGAATGTTTATTATAATCCGCGGGTATCCAACGTAAACCGGCGCGCGTGCGAGATGCTTCGCCGGGTGTTTGAATTGTATCTGGCGGATCCTGCCAAACTCGGTGAGACCGCGGCAAGACGAATTGAATCCGAAGGATTGCATCGCACCGTCTGCGATTACATCGCGGGAATGACAGACCGTTACTTGATGGAAGAACACGCCCGGCTTGTAGCGAGCAAGCCGCGAAGCTCTGCGTGACTACTCAGGTAGCTTGCCGGCGTCGTCGTGCCCGGTACCTCTAGGCAGCGGCAGTCCCGTTTTCTTCCCGAAGATACTGAATCACCAGCCGCAGCCGTTTGTTAATGGATAGTTCTTCAAGCACACGCTGCCGGCGAAGGGGATCGCTAACAAATGTCGAAGTGACCAGGTCAGCGAGCAATTCCGGATCACTCAAGTCGGATAGATACCGGTCCACTTTTGGAGGGAGCTGCCGAGGTCCATCTCCCTTGAGGTTCGAATAAAGTTCCAGCACTTTGGCCGCAAGCGCTTCGGTCTCGACAGAAGTTACAGAGTCAGATTCGAGCGACTCAACCGTGGCAATTGGGAACGGCGTTTCCTGCTGGAAGGACTTGAATCTGACCCGGTCGAGTCCTTGTAGAATCAGGTTCGACGTGCCGTCGCTGGACTCGACGCACGCGCGAATCAGCCCAACCGTCGCGATCTGAAAAAAATCGGACGTTGAATTCCAATCCATGCAATCCGGTTTCAGCAGTGCAACACAGAACATGCGGTGATGGCCGAGTGCGTGCTTTAACATCTCACGATAGCGGGACTCGAACACGTGAAGCGGGAGCAGCGCATGTGGAAACAGGAGGGCTCCAGCCAGTGGCATGACTGGCACTTGCTTTGGAATGGTTACGGATGAGGGCATGGCACGTTTCTTTGCTGTACGATATGTGCGTTAAAGAAAGAGCAAGCGACGGGATGGTGATTCTTTACAAGTATCGAAGTGTTGAAGGTGCAACTAGAGGCGGCGCTTCAGCGCAACACGCTAGCGCTTCGGAGTGGCGAGTCGTAACGCCCGAATCTGACCAAGCGTTAATTGTCCTTCGACGTCAGCCTGGCTGAGTGAAACATACGCCAGCTCGGATCCACAACAGGCCAGGAGTAACCGTGAAGCCGCGCCCAGCTTGCCGATTCCCATCGCGCTGACCGGTATACCAAGGTTCTTTGCAGTGGCGAACTCTATCAAGCGTACCAGTTGGATCGGGGTATCAGTCCGGGTCGCAACTTTAAATATGTCAGCACCGTAGGATTTTGCTGCGCGTGCTTGAGCTTTCAACCGCCTCAGAGACGGGGTGCCTTTCAGGTGATGAACTGAAATGATCCGCCGCACGTTTTGTTCTCGAGCGAACCGAAGAAGCGAAGCGACGGCGGGCGCAGAACGCAGTTCGAGATCGATGTAATGTGCCGTTGGTAAGAATCGAGCGAGCAGATCATGGCGTTTCCTCCGCGACAACCGATTTGCGCCGCCTTCCATCGGATGTCGCGCCGTGACGATCAACGGCGCCTGTAATCTCGCAATTTTATTTTCCGTACGATCGATTGCGCCAATAAGGCGATCTAACCTCAGCTCAAACAAATCCGGCGGCTCACTCATTCTAAGGGCGAAATCGAGTTCAGTGGGCGAACCGATAATACCCACAATGCGTGGTCGCCGGCGCCGTTGCCGACGGGATCTAAGAGCGTTTAGAGAATCTTCAAGCACGAGCAACACAAACCATATCGTGGTTCGTTAGGACTTTACCTCGGCACTACGACCCAGAATTTTACTGTTTAGCAATTAATGCTGCGAAGCGAGCATTCTCTCAACGTACTTTGCAAGAATATCGAACTCGAGATTCATGGAATCGCCCGGCTGCGCTCGGTCCAAATTCGTATGCATTTTGGTGTGAGGAACAATCCAGACAACAAAACTTTCGGGAAAGACCTCGGCAACGGTAAGACTGATTCCGTTCACCGCGATCGAGCCCTTGCAAACCACATAATGGGAGAATGCCTTTGGCAATTCGATTTCTAATCGAAAGTCAGCGCCGCTCTTCTGATATGAAATGACGGGCGCGACGCAATCTATGTGGCCTTGCACTAAATGGCCTCCAAAACGTTCCCCAGCGGCAACTGCCCGCTCAAGATTTACCGCATCGCTCCGCCGCAGTTTTTTTAGATTTGTACGAGCGATTGTCTCATCCAGGAGATTGAAAACGAGGCCGTCGCCGCGGCGCGATGTTACGGTGAGACAACAACCGTTAACGGCTAAACTGTCCCCGTGTCGTATTTTTTGGGCTAATCCTGGAGCGATAATTTTCAATTGATTACCGATGTTCGTTGTGTCCACTGCGGCTACACTGCCGACTTTTTCAATCAAACCGGTAAACATGATGATAGGCTAGAGAGTGATTCGCTAGATACTTACACGGTTATATCGAATTTACGATTCACCGGTTAACAGGACGAGATCATTCGTGGTTAAGAAACTTCAGCCAACAATATTTCAGCGTTTTTTCCGGACAGAGACCGCTGGGGCATCAGTGTTGCTCCTGTTCGGACTAAGTGCGCTCCTGCTGGCCAATTCACCTCTGGCCGATGTGTACGAACATCTTTGGCAAGTTCGATTGGCATTTGGAATTACTGAACATCCGCTCTCGTTGACGCTGCATCAGTGGATCAACGACGGACTGATGGCGGTGTTTTTTTTGCTGGTCGGGCTGGAGATTAAACGTGAGTTGGTCGTTGGCGAACTGGCGTCTGTTAGGAAAGCCGCTTTGCCATTTGTGTGCGCGATTGGCGGTATGCTGGTTCCAGCAGCGTTGTACTTGATATGCAATCCGAATGAGGCGAACGCGCGCGGTTGGGGAATTCCGATCGCTACTGATATCGCCTTTTGTCTTGGAACGCTCGCTTTAATTGCTCCGAATGCCCCCACTGGGGCCAGAGTGTTTCTGGCATCGCTTGCGATCGTTGACGATATGGGAGCGGTTCTCGTCATTGCAGTTTTCTACTCCCATGGGCTGGTCTGGACTGCGCTGGCTGCCGCCGGCATGATCATTGCCTTGTTGATCGCGCTGAATGTAATCGGAGTCCGCCATCTGTGGCCGTATCTGCTGGCGGGAATCGCCCTCTGGTATTTTGTGCATGAATCCGGGGTACATGCGACAGTTGCGGGCGTGGTCCTTGCGTTTACGATTCCCGCGACGACGCGGATTAACGCGGCGAAATTCGCACGCAAGGCGCGCCTTGTTTTGGATCGATTTGATCGCGCCAAAAGCGGTGATCAGCCGTTGCCTGTGGGTAAGAGACAACAGGAAGCCCTGTTTGCGATCGATCATGTAAGTGAGGGTGTAATCGCACCCGTCTTGCGGCTCGAACAGGCGCTTCACAACTTCTCTGCATTTGTTGTGATGCCGCTTTTTGCGTTCGCAAACGCGGGGGTGAGAATCGGTGGCCAATCGCATCAGACCGAAGTTACACTTGGCGTGCTGCTTGGCCTGGTGATTGGTAAACCGCTTGGCGTGATTATCGCAGCGGTGGGGGCGGTCAAGTCCGGTATCGGTGTTCTCCCCCGCGGTGTTCGCTGGACGTCATTGCTGGGTTGCGCTTGCCTCGCCGGGATCGGTTTTACCATGTCGCTGTTTATCGCTATGCTTGCCTTCGATGAGCCCGGGCCGCTCAACGCCGCAAAATCAGGTATTCTCGCCGGCTCGCTCGTTGCCGGGATTGCTGGGACTGTTGTTCTGAGGATCGCCTCCCGGTTTCGCGATTATGAATAGCCCGCAGCCTGCCACAGCCTCGTTTGTTTTGCGTGAGGCGCATGTAGCGGCTTCCCTCGGAGGTAGATCAGTTACCATTTTTTCCGCCATTCTTTTTCTGTCCGGCCTTGGTGCTCTGGTGTTTGAAACTCTTTGGCTTCGACTCAGTGGTCTGGCTTTCGGCAACTCTGTTTGGGCGGCGGCGTTGATCCTGTCCAGTTTCATGGGGGGGCTGGCGCTCGGGAACGCAATCGCTGCGTCTTCGAGAATTCGACGATGGCGGCCGCTGAATTTTTATGCCGCGCTCGAAGTGCTCGTCGCTCTATTTGGTTGCACGATCGTTTTCGGTCTCCCGGTGCTCGGCGAATTGTTCCGGCCTCTGTGGCAATTACTCTGGAATTATCAGCCAGCGCTTCTCGGGCTGCGATTCGTTGTCTCTTTCCTGATTCTTCTTGTACCGACAACTGCGATGGGGCTTACCCTGCCTGTGTTGATCGAAGACCCAATCGTGCAGAATGCAGATTTTAGGCGGGCCATCGGTTTTCTGTATGGATCGAATACCCTAGGAGCGGTAGCGGGCGCCGTACTTGGCGAAGGTTATCTGATTGCGACGTTTGGCGTCCAAGGCACGAGTTTGGTTGCAGGTTTGGCACTCTGCCTTGCTGCCATCGCTGCAGCATGCGTGGCAAGAATTCGTCGTGATGCGACACAGGTAGCTCCTGCGGCAAAGTTTCCCCTGGAGTTACACGTCCGTTATCGACTCCCTTGGCGGCTGCTTCTCGCCAGTTTCGGGACCGGTTGCATCCTTCTTTGCCTGGAGGTCATCTGGTTTCGATTTTTACGATTGTACGTCATCTCGTCGCCTGCCGCATTTGCGGTAATGCTTGCAACTGTGCTCGCCGGAATAGGTTCGGGGAGCCTATTTGCCGGCGCCATCCACGGATTCAAAGTTCGTGGCGGACGCGCCCCGCTGTGTCAGGAAAGTGGAACAATGGCATCATCTCGAGCAGCCTTGCCGACTCTGTTGCTGCTGGCTGCAATCACCACGCTTTTATCGTATCTGTTTTTTCCAGGCGAAATCGTGAAAACTCCAGCTGGCGCTTTCAGTCTCGCTTCTTGGTACCAGATCGCGCTGCTCTCGGTCGCGTTAATGTTCCCAGTCGCTTTTCTTTCCGGAATTGTTTTTCCGTCTATTACTTCATCTGTTCAGGGCACGGTGCAAGATCGGATGAACAGCACCGGAATCACTACTCTTTTCAATACGACAGGTGCAGCGATCGGCCCGCTTTTTGCGAGTTTCGTTTTGTTGCCATCCATTGGGTATCAGTCGAGTCTCGTAATTTGCGCGGCAGGTTACGCGTTACTGAGCTTTCTGGTGAGCGAACGCTCAGCCTGGTCGCTCAGACGACCTACCGGGATGATCCTCACAGCACTCTGTGCGGCGATGATCCTCTTGTTCGCGATTTTCCCGTACGGCCGTGCTGAGTCTCACTTCGGGCATGCAAGTCGACCTTATGAAGTTGATGAGCAGGGCACTGTCCTCGCGCACGTCGTAAAAAGGATTGAGGGAAGCTCGGACACCTATCAGTTGCTACGACGCGATTTTCTTGGTGAACCGTACTATTACCGATTGTTGACCAACGCGTTCTCGATGTCAGCCACAAATCCCCGCAATCAGCGTTATATGAGATTGTTCGCGTATCTTCCATTAGCCCTTCGGCCTGAAGCGAGAGATGCGTTGCTTATCTGCTATGGATGTGGCGTTACCGCTGATGCGCTGTTGCACGGTCCGGATATCAAACGGGTGGATATCGTCGATATCTCCAAAGAAGTGTTCGGTCTCGCTGATTTCTATTCTGGAATTAATTATTCTAACCCGCTCAGGGATCCGCGTGTGCACGCATTCGTGCAGGACGGGCGTTTCTTCCTTCAGGCCAGCCGGGAACAGTACGATATCATCACCGGCGAACCGCCTCCTCCGAAAGTGGCGGGGGCGGTAAACCTCTACACCGAGCAGTTTTTTGCACTGATGAAGAGCCGTTTAAAGGAGAATGGAATCGCCACGTTCTGGTTGCCCCTTAATCAGATGAGGGTCGAGGAAGCAAAAGCGATTCTTCGTGCCTTTCACAATGTATTTCCTAATACGTTGGTTTGGGCTAGCGCCGATCAGCAATGGATCATGATGGGGATCAACGGTCCGGGTCGTCCGGTCACGAAAGAGGAGTTACAGCAATTGTGGAGTGGACCCGCTGGGGAAGGACTGCGCCGAATCGGCGTCGAAGTTCCGGAGCAGTTGGCCGCACTATTTTTGATGGATGCCGAAGAAATCGATCGCATCACGCGCAACGTTGCCCCCCTGACGGATAACTATCCCAAGCGGTTGAGCGATGCGGGGTGGAGCGAAGAAGCCAACTACAATTTCACTTCCCCGTATATGGACGCCTCCGCTGCCGAATACCGGTTCACCTGGTCTCCTGTGATGAACCGCATTTGGCCCGAAGATTTAATTACATCATTGAAATCATACTTTTCGGTGCGTCAGATGCGATATCTTGCCGAAACCGTTGGCGGCAACGAATGGGCTGAACTCGATCTTTACCTGCGCCATTCTCGTCTGCGAGTGCCGATTCTTGAGGTGCTGGGAAGCGACTTGTTGCGGCTGGCAATTGCAGAACGTGCAGCAAAAAAATCGCAGCCGCCTCCGCTTGAAACTTTGCATGATCTGGTCGCGGGAGCGCTGGCCCAACGAGACATAAACAGAGCAGTTCGTCTGCTTGAGAACGAGAAAGATCGGAACGCGCTCCACTCAGAGGACGCGCATCTGCTCACCTATCTCTACTGTTTAAACGGTGACGTGAACAAAGCAGAAGCGCTCGCCGCCAGCAATCCCTCTGTGACGAAGAATCGCGTGGTGGGTTGGCTGTGGGAAAAATTGCAGAGCGAGTTCGGATTTCATCCGCCTCCTGATTGACGAGCACGGCTCTTGCTCTGCTCGGAAATTGCAATCGACAATGCTCCCCACGACTGAGACCGGAGTTCCACCAAAGAGATGAAAGTCTCAATCGTCACTCCCTGCTATAACGAAAAAGCAACGATTGAAAGGATTGTGGCCGCAGTTCGCGAAGCACCAATCGGAAGAAGGGAGATTATTGTGGTGGATGATGGCTCGGGCGACGGAACCCGGGAAATACTGGAAAACAAGATTTGTGACGTCGTCGATCAAATCATTTATCACCGAGTCAATTTGGGTAAGGGAGCGGCTTTGCGTAGCGGTTTTGCGGCTGCAACTGGTGATATCATTCTCGTCCAGGACGCCGACCTCGAATACAGCCCCGAAGATTACCCGGCACTGTTGGAGCCTCTTCTATCAGACAAAGCGGACGCGGTTTTCGGCTCTCGGTTTATGGGAGGGCGACCGCATCGCGTCCTTTTTTTCTGGCATATGATGGCGAACAAGTTTTTGACCTTCTCTTCCAACATGTTCACGAACCTCAATCTGACGGACGTGTTGACCGGGTATAAAGCTTTCAAAGCTCCCGTGATCAAGTCGATCCAGATAGAGGAAGATGGCTTCGCCGTTGAGCCTGAAATTGTCGCGAAGGTGGCAAAGCTGGGCTGTAGGATTTTCGAAGTGGGAATTTCCTATTACGGCCGAAGCTATGAAGAAGGCAAAAAGATCGGATGGCGCGACGCTTTTCGAGCGCTGCGTGCCATTCTCAAATATGCCTGCCGGCGCTAAAGGGTCGTCCCGGGGAAGCGACGAGGAATCTCTGATGCGTCGGCACGGGTTGCTTATTGGAGCGTTTCTTATTATCGCTGCCGCGCGCTTTACCATACTATTGGCGTCGCAAACGCATGTACATAGCGACGAAGCGATCATTGGTCTGATGGCCAAACACATCCTCGAGGGGCGGTATTTGCCGTTTTACATGTATGGCCAGCCTTATAATGCCGGCGCGGCGTGGGAGGCTTATTTTGCTGCGATTGCATTCAGGCTTTTTGGCGTCGGCGTCATCCCATTGAAGGGTTGCATCGTCGCGTTGTCGTTGGTTTGTCTTTTTCTATTCTACCGGATGGGTTGCGCGCTCTACGACCGGCGCACGGCTGTGCTTGCAACGGTCGCCTTTGCTCTCGCCCCCTCCCTGCTCAAGTGGAACTTTCAAGTGAGAGGTTACGCCTGGTATTTCCTCTCGATCCCAGTACTGACAATGCTTTTTGCCTCTGCCGCCTCAGCATCTGGGCCGAAACGCAACACGTTATTTGTCTTTGGGCTGGTCTCGGGCCTGAGCATCTGGTGCCTGGAACTGGCAGTCCCAATTGTTGCAACCTTATGGATGCTGTTGATTTTGCGGCGCAAGCTCTCGCTCAACAACACAGCAGTCAGTTTGGCCGGGCTTATGATCGGCTACGCGCCTGTGATTACATGGAACCTCGTGCATCATTTCAACAATTGGCGCTACGTTCTCGTTGAAAGGCCCGGAGGTGGATTTCTGTCGCTTTTTCGGTTTTCCGCTTACAAGCGAATTCTGCTGGAGGAAATGCCCAAGTTCTTCGGACCGGACACTGTTCTTTGGTATTATCCAGATAAGCCGGCGTCGGGATACGTGTTTTATGCGATCGCTGTTTTGGCAGCGCTTGCAGCGATCTGGCCCTTCGCGAAATCCCCATCAAAAATCCTGAAAGCGTTCACGGGGAACTTAGCGAATTCCGGCCAGGAAAAGGATTTTTACATGCTTGTGCTAGCAGCTGCCTCTCTTGTTCCGTACTTAACCGTGAACCCCGGGGTTCCCAGCTATTTCTTTGGTGGCTGTTTTTTCCTCTCGATGCTTACGGGACGAATGCTGGATCGTTCCTTTTCTTCTTCGAAGGCGTTCCCGCGCCTCGCCGGCGCCAGTGTGCTAGGAGCGATTTTGGTGACAGGAACCGCTGCAATGGTTGTAGTCGGACAGAAAAATCAAATCGAAACGCTCTTCTCTTGCAACCAGGGGAAGAGTTATTGCATGACGCGCGTTCCGGTGGCGGATATTGAAGGTGTTGAACAGGATCTGTTTCAGCACAGCGTGACATCCGTGTGGACCACGATTTCTTTTGTTTACCCGTTGCTGTTCGAGAGCGGTGAGACACTCGCGGTGTCCAATGCGATTTTTGAACAGCCCTATCGCGTCTACCCGCGGGAGATCCCGCGCCGCGAACCGAGCTTTGGTCAGGACGCGGCATGTGTCATTGAAACCGACTCCGAATTTCGTCCTCTCCTGGAAACGCGTTATGCGGCGGCCACTGGTGTCGCACCGTTTGTTCGAGAACACGGAAAACTGACCATAATCGGAGCGCCTTCACAGAATAGCTTTTTTAAATAGTTGCCGATCCGATAGGGGCGGAGACGTGACGCTGCGCTCGTTAGGCTTGATGCTCGTCGCGGGTTCAGAAAAACCGATTGTTCGCGGGCGCTCGCAGCCGAACACTTCGTGGCTTTCGTGAACAAAATTTGGGTTCAAAAAAACTTCAAAAAAAACTCAAAAAAAAGCTTGCCAGCCCTTGTTGCGTTCATTAAACGGTGGGGGCAACGCGACAAATACGTCTGCAAAGCCGTTCAAAAAAACTTTGAAAAAAGTGAAAAAAAAGCTTGTCAGCGCCATAGAGATTTAATAAGCGTGTCAAAACCTAACCAAACCAATGGAGAAACTAATGACTAAAAACGTGCTAAACAAACTCGGATTCCTTGGTGCCGTCGTGATGGCGGCCGTGGGATTTCCTATAATTTTTGCATCAAGTGCATCCGCTCAGTTGCCGGCACCGGCCGTTCCTGCGAATCCGGCCGCGGCGCCGTCTGCTGAGGTCGAGCGCGTGATCGTGACTGGTTCAAACATTCCGACCGCGGAAGAGACCGGCCCGAATCCGGTGGATACGTACCGGCCACAAGACATCGAGAAGCTGGGTATCCGCAACGCGACCGACTTGACCACGTTTATTCCGCAAGAGGCGGGTGGCACGGTTAACCAGAACATCGCTAATGGCGGCGACGGTACCGTGCAGCTGAACCTGCGCGGGTTGCTGCCAAAGGAAACGTTGATCCTCGTAGACGGAAAGCGCATCGCGCAGGCTGCGCTGTTCGGTGGCTATGACATTCAGCTGATTCCGTTCTCGATGATCGATCACATCGATATTCTGAAGGACGGTGCTTCGGCCGTCTATGGAGCCGATGCCGTCGCAGGTGTGGTCAACTTCTTCCTGATTCACAAGTTCCGTGGTTTGGAAATCGGTGGCACGTACGGAAACACGAATCTGGGAGGTTCCAATGACATGGGTGAATGGGAAGCCTGGTTAAAAGCAGGCACGGGCGATGACAAAACTGACATCGTCGTGATCGCTGACTTCTATCAGCGCGACGGTGGCGTGTTCAGTCGCGACCGTGACATTTCCAGTAACGGGAATTTTGTGCCATTTGGAGGATTTGACGTCCGCAGCGGCAACGAAATGGGCCGCGTGCAAGGTCAACGTTTGATTCCCAGGTTCTTCTTCAGCGACAGAACTCCAACGCCGCATTCGGCTCCAAATGCTTCGACCTCTCCATTTTATACCAATCCGTTCGCCGTACCAGGAATCATCAACGGGACGCCCGGGGATGGAAATTACCTGTTCTTTAACTTCGCCGCCTTCACTCCAGCGCTGCCTCCGGCAGATCGCCAGGTGTTCTATGGCTCCTTCACCCGGGATTTGTGCGACAAGTACCTGACGGTGTTTGCCGATTTCAAGATCGCGCGCTCCTTTTTCGATTCAGCTTTGGCGGCTGCTCCGTTTACGCCCGATCCGTTTAAGGCAGTGGATGCATTCGGTAACACAACCAGCGTAGGATTTAGCCCTGCCGGCATCAGCGTTCCAATCCAGAACGCGTTCAATCCGTTTACCGTGGGAGACGCGACACTGGCTATCAACGGTGTCCCGACGCCCGTAACAACCGGCGTCCGGTTCCGCGGTGTCAACGATAGCGGTCTCAGGAGTGAGAAGTTTACCTATTGGGATATGCTTTTCGATGTCGGCTTGAAAGGCGAGATGGGTGAATTCGGCGATTATTTCAAGACATGGAATTGGGAATTGGGTTTCCGCTACGCTCGCAACGAAGGTCAGGACTTGTCGTTGGGCGAAGTTAGCCAACCCGGTCTGCGAGATGCGCTCCTGGATACCAACCCATTAACGGCGTTTAATCCGTTCATCGGTACATTCGGTCGCAATTCGAATGCCGCGATAAACAGGGTTTATGTCAACCTGCATAACACCGCAGAGTTTGAGTTGCCACTGGCTTACGCGACGTTTAACGGCGATTTGTTTAATCTTCCTGCCGGTCCAGTGTCGTTTGCGATCGGTGGCGAGTACCACGGAGAGCGATGGAATCGCAGGCCTGATTCACTGAATACGACGTTCCAAACAATCGGTTCGACCGATCGTGAAGGTGCGAGGGTGAACCGCGATGTTTGGGGCATTTATGAGGAAATCCGAGTACCGTTTACCAGTCCCACATGGAACTTCCCTGGCTTCTATAGCTTTGAAGTGGACTTTGCCGAGCGCGAGGAATGGTACAGCCAGAATACTTCGCCGGTGCTAAGCACTTCCTTCCCGGCAGCGCACACGACCTACGACGCGCAAAAGCCAAAAGTATCTGTGCGGTGGCAGCCGGTCGATCCCAAGTACATTGGCGCGGTGACTCTGCGTGGCAGTTACTCTGAGGCGTTCCATGCGCCAACGGTGCTGGAACTTAATCCAGCGGGTGCGCAGAGCTTCCCGTTGGTTGTAGATCCGTTTTCCACTCAGACTGAGCCGCAGATTGAGGAGCGTCTTAGCGGTAATCCATTCCTGCATCCTGAAACTGCGTATGAATGGACTTACGGGATCGTGTACAGCCCGAAATGGCTCAAGGGTTTGACGGTAAGCGCTGATTGGTGGCACATCGACTTGCGCGACATCGTCGCGACACTCGGTGCGCAGTTCATTATCTCAAATACCCGTCCGCCGAATGGCGCGTCAGTCATTACAAACCCTAACGGAACGCAGGTAACCCGTAGTGCTGGTACCAATCCGGGTGGGGAGCCAGGCCCAGTCACACTGGTTATCGACCCGAACCAAAACATTTCCGGCGCGATCTTCGAAGGTCTCGATTACGAAGCGATCTATATCTTGGATTCGACGATCTTCGGCGGCGGCGATTACGGTCGTCTAACCACCACAATCAACGGTACGTGGCTGTCCCGAGCTGAACTTCAACCTGCTCCCGGCACCAAACGTTTCGGTATTGCTGGCCAGTTCTTGCCGACGTCGTTCACACTGACGAGTTCTTTGCCGAGGAATCGGGCCAACTTCAGTATCTTCTACGATGGCCCCGCCGATACGTGGTTGGGTGGTTTGGATGCCGGCGCAGTCGTTCACTGGATCGGCCAGTATGAAGATGACAACCTCGACCTGGTCGGAACTTACGACGGTGGGGTGCCAAAGCCTCAAACACCGAGGACTGATCCTACAACTGGCGAGGACGGTGCACATGCCCGGAAGATCGAGACATGGGTCACTCTCGACTTGATCCTCAACTACACGTTCAACTTCCCGGCGCCCGCTCCGGCCGAAGTGCCCGGTTTTGCCAAAGATGGGGGCAAGAACGTGAAGATGAAGGATGGCAAGGAAAAGAATGTCATCCCGGTCTCCACGGCTGAATACGGCTGCAGCAACTGGAAATGGTGGCTCAATAATACCACCGTCACTCTGGGTATGCAGAACGTGACCGACGAAGATCCACCATTCGTGGCTGGCAACTTCGAGAACGGCTACGACGAATCCCTAACCACGATCAAAGGCCGGTTCTGGTACGTCGGGTTGAAGAAGAGATTCTAAACTGATAATATAAGCAATTCACAGCGGCCGAGCTCCTAAAGAGCTCGGCCGTTTTGCTTTCGGAATTCTCGGACGAACAGTCGCGTGATTTGCGCCAGCGATCCGACAATTCGTGCCGATCGATCTCAATGTCTGCGGCCCCGCCGCCTGGCCAGGTTATTCCAGCGTAATTCGGCGCGAAGTAGCCGCCCGTTAAAGCTTTACGGAATTTTACCTGTGGTACGGTAGGCCCAGTTCGTACAGGGCAATTTCGTCCCGCAGCGAGTTCGCCAAACTGGAGTTGCTTTGAATATCGGCTGTTTGCAATGCACGCTGAGCGGTTTCTCTGGCCTCAGGAAACCGCCTGCTCTCGGCGAAAGCAGCAGCCAAAGTACGCAGGTAATTGGGATCTTTGCCGCGAGAAAGTCGCACAGCCTGTTTAGCGAGCTCCACGGCGCGGCTTCCGTCAAGAATGGAAGCGTCGGATGAGGTAGCGAGGACCCAGGCCAGAGTGTTACAAACCAGCGGGTCCCGAGTGGAGATCTGCGCGGCATGCTCGTACTCGGCAAGCGCTTCTTTGTCCAATCCGTTTCTTAGAAACGCGTCACCGAGCAGGGTGTGGAAACGCGCATCTTTCGGCAGGGTCGCAGCTGCCTTCCGCAATTGCTCAACCGCCTCGCTGGTTCGACCTTGTTGAGACAGAAGGTTACCCAGATTCAGATACGGATCACCATAATCAGGTCGCAGGCTTATAGCATGCTCAAAATGGTCAATCGCCTCGCTGTGCCTGCGCTTTTGAACAAGCACGCTGGCAAGACTGTTCTCGATGAGCGCCGACCCGGCGTTGTAATGAGCGGCTGGGCGGCGAGAGCGAATCTCCAATGCAGCCTCGAAATGGTAAATGGCGTTGTCCAGATCGCGGCGTTCCAAAAAAAGATTGCCGAGATTATTGTGCGCCACGTCGTTGTCAGCAGTCACTGCCAGCGTGTGGTTCCAAAGCGCGTCGCTGTTTTGCCAATACGACGTCTGGATGAACGAGCACCAGCTCAACGCGATGACGATCGCTACTCCAGTCGCCGCAAAAATAGTGCGCCAAGTGCGCGGGTTCCCCACAGGCACCGGCCAAGAACCTTCGACTTGTGGGGATTGCATGGAATCGCTCCGCGTTCGTGGTGATAGCGGCGGGCCCGCCACGCACGCGCGGCCTCGCTCCCGAGAAGTCGTGGCAGCGTTGGCTCGTGATACGAGCGGCGCTACAAGACTAGCGGTGGTCCAAACAATCAAGATGTACAGTCCGATTTGTGGCAGGTAAGTGTAGCGATCAGCGCGTGCTTGTTCGCCCACTTGAACCAAGCCGATTACTGGAACGAGCATTCCGAGATACCAAAACCAGCCGGTAAAAACGTACGGTCGTCGTTTGCGTAAATATAGTGCCATTAGGCTGGCTGATATAAGGAGCGCTGTTGCCAAAAGAACCCACCACAGCGGCAACTGATTGTCAGGATGGGGATAGAAAGGCGCCAATCGTCCTGGCCAAAACATTTGGCAGATATAGGTGATGTAACTGACAACGCCGTTGTTTAGTCGCCATGCTAATGGCAATTGTTCGAACGCGCGACCACGGTAGCCCTGCATAAGCAAGGTCGCTGTGGACGAAACAATAGATAGCGCAAAAAATGGGAGCTTCTCCAGCAAGGGGCCCCTAACCATGCGCCAAATACCGGTGACTTTTGATTTCTCGCTTCTTGGTTTGGACGCCTTACCGTCGAATCTTCCGAGCGGCCAGTAATCCAGCAATAGCAGCACAAACGGCAGGGTCACCAGCATCGGCTTAGACATTAGACCGAGAGCGAACAAGAGCAGGGCAAGGAAATAGCCTGTGAGCCACCGCGTGCGGACATATCTGACGTAAGCGGCGAGCGTCAGCATGAAAAAGACGGCACTCAACACATCTTTGCGCTCGGAAACCCAGGCGACCGATTCGACGTGCAACGGGTGAATAGCAAAGAAGGCTGCAACGAATGCGCTGGGCCACAAAGTGCCTGTCATTTGATGCAGCACCAGAAACAGCAGGATGACAGCGATGGTGTGCAAAAGAACGTTCGTGAAATGATGTCCCGCCGGGTTGAGTCCGAACAGCTGGCAATCAAGCATGTGCGAGATGATTGTAAGTGGATGCCAGTTGCCAGCTACCGCGTGTGTGAAAGCCCAAACGACCCCTGGTATTGAAAGGCCTGCGACGATGTCTGGATTGCTGTAGACGTATTGTGGATCATCGTAGGTGACAAATTGATGTCCAAGAGTTTGACCGAAAACCAGCCAGGTGACCCCAGCGAGAACGACACAAATTCCGATAATAACTGGACAGCTTTTTCGAACTGTCCGAGGAGAAGCAGTTTCCGCCATTCGTTTTAGTGAGTCGGGCAGAGTAAAACCGTCGATCGACACGAACAAACGCGAATTTTATTCTCTATTCGTGTGCGCTAATGTTCAGAAGTGGTTAGACCTTTAAGGCGGCGAGACTGGCTTTGGCTATTCCTGTTGATCGGTCTCGTTTTCGGCTCGTACCTCCAAGTCTTCAACGCCGGTTTTATTTGGGATGACGAATCTCACCTCACTCAAAATCCTTGTGTTGTTGGTCCCCTCGGATTGAAGGAAGTGTGGACCAGTGAGCGAGCGGTGTACTACCCGCTGGTGCTCACCACTTTTTGGACTTTGCACAAGTTTGTCGGCCTTTCGCCGTGGCCGTACCACCTTCTGAATGTGGTGTTGCACGCGGCGTCAGCGGCCATGCTCTGGCAAGTGTTGCGACAACTAAACGTTCGCGGAGCCTGGCTGGGAGCCGCTTTATGGGCTTTGCACCCCGTGATGGTGCAATCAGTCGCGTGGGTAACCGAGCTGAAAAACACGCTGTCGGGGTTCTTTTATTTGCTATCCATTTTTTGCTTTTTGGAATCTAATCTGAGCCTTCAAAAACAAGCCTTGTCCGGCTTGTCGAGCCAGCCGAGTCGCACGCGTCTTACGTTGCTATTTGGTTTGTCTTTGTTGTGCTTCATCCTGGCGACCCTGAGCAAACCATCGGTCGTCATGTTGCCCGCTGTCCTGTTACTCTGCATCTGGTGGCGTGCAGGCGGAATACGTCGGCAAGATGTTTTTGCGTTTGCGCCGTTTGTATTTATATCCGCACTTGCCAGTCTCTGGACGATCTTTGAACAAAAGTTTCACGCCGGTGCAATCGGTGCCGACTGGGAGCAGACCTGGCTGGAGCGGCTGATCATTGCCGGGCGCGCAATATGGTTTTATCTCGGAAAATTAATATGGCCGCATCCACTCATCTTCATCTATCCACGGTGGCAGGTTAATTCGGCGCAGCTGACGGCGTATTTGCCGCTTCTGGCGGCGTCCGCCGGGTTACTCGTTTTGTGGTTGAATCGCGCAAAATGGAGCCGAGCCGTTTTTTTTGCTGCCGCTTACTACGTGGTTTCATTGTTTCCGGTGCTGGGGTTTTTTAACGTCTATTTCTTTCGCTATTCGTTTGTGAGCGATCATTTTCAATATCTGGCAAGCATGGGGCCATTGGCCCTCGCTGGCGCGGGCATCGTGACAGGCGTTAGCCGTTTCAGCAAATTACAAGGTCTTCCTGAACTTGGGTCAAACTCCGGACCGTCCCGTCTCCAAGGTTCCGGCGCAAGTGCGATAACGATGCCGCTTTTAACAGCGTCTGTAGCTGTCGTTGCGGTGCTTTTTGCCCTGACCTGGCTGCGAACTGCCGATTACCGCGATGTTATCACCTTGTACAAGGCGACTCTGGCAAAGAATCCAGGTTGTTGGATGGCACATTACAATTTGGGCATCGCGCTTAATGAACGAGGCGATTCCGATGCGGCCATTGCTCATTATCGGCAGGCCCTTGACCTGCGGCCGGGGTATGCGGAAGCGCACTATAATTTAGCCCGACTTCTTGTTCAGAAAGGCCAGCTGGACGAAGCCATCGCGCAGTACAACAAAGCACTGGAAATCAATCCTTCCGATGCTAACGCACACAATAATCTTGGTGCTACGCTGTTTGCGAACGGGCGAGTCGATGAAGCAATCGATCACTATCGAAGGGCTTTGTTGACACAACCGGACTACGCTGATGCGGCCTGCAATCTGGCGAGCGCCCTTCTTTCTAGAAATGATTTAGACGGCGCCATTAACTATTACTCAGCCTGTCTTTCGATATCGCCGGATCAGCCGGAGGGACAATACAACCTGGCGAGCGCATTGTTTCGGAGAGGACGGGCCGACGAGGCCATCGTTCACTATAAAAAGTGCCTCCAATTGAGCCCCAATAACGCCGATGCGCATGCTAATCTGGGAAGCGCATTTCTCGCAAAGGGGCACCTTCAGGAAGCAATCGCGCAGTACAAAGCCGCGTTGCGGATCGCACATGACAACGTCGCCGCCCAGAGCAACCTGGCATGGCTCCTGGCCACAGCTGCTGATCCTTCCCTTCGAAATGGACCAGAGGCAGTCGCTTTAGCTGAGCGCGCAGAATCTGAAAGCTCCCGTGGCGAAAATCACGCTATCGTGCTGCGCATTCTTGCTGCGGCGTATGCTGAGGCAGGCCGTTTTGTTGAAGCAAAGAAAACTGCCGAACACGCGCTGGAAGTGGCGAAGATCCAAGGTAATTCGAATCTAACCAGTGTTCTCCGCACCGAAATCTCATTGTACGAACTAGGATTGCCTTATCACCAGCAGGCAAGATGACGCGGCTTGCCTAACGATTGAGTTGATCGCCGGAAAACATTCGTCGAAGCGGCACGTGGTCGCGATAGAGTAAACCGTCTTCCTCTAAAAGGTCCGCCAGGCTATTTTTCCCCTGCACCCTCGCGATTTCTACGGCCTGTTGCAGGGCGGCGTCGGCGTCAGAAAACCGGCCAGTTTCGGCATAAGCGGCGGCGAGCGTCCGCAAGAAAACGGGGTCTTTACCCGAAGACAGTGCTACGGCCTGCCGTGCGAGCTCGACTGCTTTTGCACCGTTCCGAATCGAGGGATCGCTTGATGTCGAGAGCACCCAGGCAAGATTGTTGCGCGAGTGCGGATCGTTCGGTGCTAACGCGGTTGCCTCCTTGTAATGGTCGATCGCGTTTTTCAGATCGCCTTTATTCAGGAGCGCGTTACCGAGCCCAGTATGAGCATCGGCGTGGCTTGGTTGGAATTGAAGTGCCTTCTGAAAGTCAGGGATTGCTTCGTCAATTCTTCCTTTTGCATAGAGAACGTTTCCGCGATTGTAATATGCGCCGGCATAATCCGGTTGCAGTCTTATAGCTTTTTCGAAATGGGCCATCGCTTCGTCAGGCTGACCTTTTCTCGCTAGAGCGTCTCCAATATTCATTTCTACGAAGGCGGTGCCGAGGTTGTAATGAGGATCTAACTTCCCCGACCGGATTCTCGACGCGGATTCAAAGTGCCACATGGCTTTATCCAGCTGACCGCGGTCGACGGAGAGGTAGCCAAGATTGTTGTGTGCGACGTCGTTTTCAGTGGTGACGGCGAGCGCGTGCTCCCAAAGTGTCTCGCTGTTACGCCAGTAGGCGGCTTGAGTGAAGGCTCTACAGGCCAGTGCAGTCACGATAAGAACGGCGCCTGCGGTGACCGTGCGCCGCCTTAACCTGATTGCTGCTATGTCGCCAATCGCCCATACGGCGATTAGAAATAGGCCAATCGAAGGAAGGTACGTGTAACGGTCGGCGTATCCTTGCTCGCCAACCTGAACAATCCCAATTACTGGCACAAGCGTGACCAGATACCAGAACCAACCTGTAAATAAATAGGGCTTCTTTTGTCGCCAAACGACCGCAGCCCAAGTGACGGCGAGAAGAAAAATGGCTGCCAGGACGACCTGCCAAATTGCCAGCGTATCGTTGGGGTGAGGATAGAAGACAGCGAGTCGCGTCGGCCACAGCGTTTTCCAGGTGTAGGTAGCGTAGCTTACGATCGCGTTCTCTGCTCGCCAGAGAAGCGGCAGTGGTGGCAGTGAGCCAGCCGACCGCTTTTGCAGCGCAAAAGTAATGATACCGTCGCCCGCGGCGAGGATCAGCCAGGGAATTTTCTCCAGAAAAAGCTGCTGTGTCTGACGCTTTTTATCAACTGACCGCTCGGTTTTCGTCTTCCGCCTTGCTGCGGCGAGTTGCTCAAAGCGGCGAAGAGGCCAGTAATCAAGAATAAGAAGAACAAGCGGCGTAGTCACCAGCATGGGCTTCGACATAAGTCCTGCCGCAAACAAAACAGTAACCATAACGTACCGACCTACTGATGGCAGCCGTCCGTAACGAGCATATGCGCCAAGCGTCAGAAAGAAAAAGACTGCGCTCAAAACGTCTTTACGCTCACTTACCCACGCGACCGATTCGACGTGTAGTGGGTGAACGGCAAAGAGCGCGGCGACGATAGCACTCTTCCAGAGCGTTCCGGTCATCCGCTGCAGTACGTGAAACAGCAGCAGTACCGCCAGCGTATGCAACAAAACATTTGTGGCATGATGACCGCCAGCACTTAAGCCGTATAGCTGAAAGTCGACCATGTGCGAAATAGTTGTCAATGGATGCCAATTACCAGCGTGAGCGCTGGCGAAAGCCGCAGCTATCCCGTTGAGCGTTAGCCCGGCCTGAATAAGGGGGGAATTGTACACGTACACGTCGTCATCGAAATTAACGAAATCGTGAAGGAGGGTCTGGCCGAACACTAGGAAGCTAAGCGCCGCAAGACCGAGATAGATAGCTATAGCTATACTCCACGTGTTACCGCCGCGGGTCAGTTCACCTGGTAGGCGATTCGATTGTCGGATCCGTTTACTCGCTTTTTTCCGATCTGGCATTCGTTAGGCTAGAGTCGCGGAGCGGTTGCTGAGTCTGGTAGAGTTCAATGTTGCCCTGGAGTTCAGTTGCCAAGTCTGTATTTCCCTGGCTATTAGCTGATTGGATCCCGCGTTGTGCAGTCTGGATCGCTTCCGAAAATCGACCGCTTTCCGCATACGCTGCCGCCAATGTGCGGAATAGTATTGGTATTCTCCCTCCTGAGAGGCTTATAGCCCGCTCTGCCAATTGGACCGCTTTGGGACCGTTTCGAATCGACGGGTCCGGTGAGGTAGCGAATACCCAGGCAAGATTGCTCATTGCGTTCCCATTGTCGGGGTCAATCGACAGCACCTTTTGCCACTCTTCGGCGCCTTCCCTGACATGACCTTGCTGCACGAGAACGGTGCCAACGATATTATGGACCTCCATGTTATCGGGTTGTAACTCGAGCAGCTTACGATAGTGGAACAACGCTTCGGCGACGCGCCCCTTTTGAAGAAGTGCCTTAGCGAGGTTTTCATGGGCGGGGCTGTTGTCCGGCCGAAGATCGGCGGCGGATTGTAGCAGTGCGATAGCTTCGTCGAGCTTACCCTTGGTTAAAAAAACAATGCCGAGGTTGTTTTCAGCGACATCATTGTTTTTGGTTACGGCAAGGGCGTGTGTGAATAATGTTTCGCTATCACGCCAGTATGATGTTTGGATCCACGCGCTAGAGCTCAAAGCGGCGAGTACAACGATTGCAGCGACACTCAGAGTTGCACGTTGGTATCGATAGAAGGCGGTTAGGTCCGCCACCGCCCAGGTTAGTGCTATATACAGGCCAATTTGAGGCAAATACGTGTATCGATCGGCGCGTCCTTGCCATCCGACTTGCACCAGTCCGATTACCGGGACAAGCATTCCCAGATACCACAACCAACCGGTTACGAGATAAGGTCGCCGGTTTCGCAAAGCCAGCGCTGTAAGAGTGATACAAATAAGGACAGCGACACAGTAGACGATTTCCCAAATTGCCAGTCGGCTCTCCGGATGCGGGTAGAAGACGGCGAGATTCACCGGCCAAATCATCTGCCAAATGTAGAGAACATAGCTGACGACTGCGTTGTTGATTCGTTCCAATACTGGCAATTCGTCGGTCTGGCCGACTGCACTTTTTTGAATAAGAAACGTAATGACACTTGAAACAGCTGCCAGAGTCATCAAAGGGAGTTTCTCTGTTACACATTTCCAAAAGCCACCTTTGATCCTTTGGAAGGGCCAGTAATCGAGCAGCAAGAGCACAAATGGCAGTGTGACGAGCATCGGCTTGGACATGAGCCCGCAGACGAACAAGAAGAACACCAGCAGATAACCTCTAATCCTCGATGAATGCACATAATTCGCGTACGCCAGCAGCGTCAGCATGAAGAAGACGCCGCTCAGCACATCTTTCCGTTCGGCGATCCAGGCGACCGATTCGACGCGCAACGGATGAACTGCGAACACCGCCGCGACAAAGGCGCTTCTCCAAAGCACTCCGGTCATTAGTTGCAGTGCAAGAAAAAGCAGAATCGCCGCGAACGCATGAAGAAGAAGGTTTGTAAGGTGATGCCAGCCAGCCTTCAACCCATACAGCTGGCAGTCCAGCATGTGCGAAATGGTCGTCAACGGGTGCCAATTCAACGAGTGAACATGTGTAAATGCCCACGCAATACCGCTGAAGCTAATGCCGCTTGTTATTTTAGTGTTCTCATACACGTAACGCGGATCATCGTAATTGATGAAGTCGTGCCCGAGGGTCTGGCCAAAGACAACCCAGATCAGCGCGAAAAGGCAGATGCAAACACAGAGATTAATCCAACGTCGGCTTGGTTTGGTTAAAGCGATTGAGTGAGACGGAGTACGATGCACGCGAGGTTGGATTTACGAAGAACGAGAATCTTCAGGGGTTTCTTTTGTAGATCACGGCGTAGTTTTTTAGCGTTTCAACCGATGCCGGAACGTCTTTGAAGTAGTAGTCCGCTCCAGTGGGCGTGATGTTCACAAATCCAGCTGCCGCATAATTTCTCGATGCATATTCATTTGCCCAGGTAAATATCGACCGATCCGATTCGGGACGCCACAACCAGGAATCAAACATGGGCACGTAGACCAGGTATTTTGGAGATGCCTGTTCGATCTCGCGAATCATCTCCTTTTGCATCTGCTGTGCGTAGGCTTGCGGTTCCATTAACCCGTAAGTGTAAATGTATCCAGTGGCCGAACGGCGATGGGAGTAAAAATAAATCTGAGGCTCCGATCCCAAAACTGCGATTGTATCATTCGGGCTAGAATGTTCGCGCAGGTAACTTCCGATCTTGACGGATTCGACGAATGGACTCTCGGGGTAAATAATCCGGCACACTTCAGCAGGGGAAGCCTTGAAGAACATTCGCGCGTGCCGAAGTATCGGAATAGTTAGGGCTACTCCAAGCAGCACAATTGGGACGAATGTTAGTGCTGTTATTCGGCGGCTCAGAAGATCGGATACTTCGCCAACTGCTACACCGATTAGGAGTGAGACTGCTGGAAGCATCATAATAAAGTAATGAGGCCGGAAGTAGAGTCCCGGAGCTACTGAAAAAGCCGAGAATACAAGAAAACTCAGCAAAAACCCTGTGGTGGCGCGACTCTTCTTGTTCGAAAGTCCAGCAATTAGGCCCAGCCCAGCCAGCGCCCAGAGCATCCAGCACGCTCCGATCGCTTCCTGGGTATGGCCAGCAATGAACTGCGCGGCTTGCAATAAAGGCCATCTCCCATTCTTTATTTCGTTGGTAAGAATAGTCCCGTACTGTCCCGCATAGGTGACAGTCCAGAACCAAAATTTAAGGATTACACCTGCGCGCCAAAGAATCAGGCACGTAACTACAAGGGGAGTGATCGCGCCGACACCAAAGACTAGATTCCGAAGGAGAGTCTCCTTTACGAGGCGTTTTCTGCGAACATCATTCCAGAAAAGATAGATTATACCAAGAGGAATAAAAAAAAGGGCCGGTTGTTTCATCACGATCCCGACGCCGAATAACAACCCGCTGGCAAATGGCCTTCCATAGGCACAGCGGTCCGAGCCATCCAGCAATAACAAGATTCCGGCTAGAACCGGAAGGACCACAAAGTGTGTCGCGTGACCGGCAAGACCCAACACAGTTGGACTTAGAGAGAGCACGGCATAACTGCTGGCCGCTGCAAGTCCAACTACCGAATTGGCCAACCGCCGACCCAGGAGAAAGATGAAAACGATCGTCAGGGCGTTTACCAAAAGAAGCCCTGCATGGATTGCATTAATGGTTTGCCCGAAAACCAACATGGTAGCCGCGTACGCTGCATAAGTTCCAGGGAACTTCATGTTGTACGCGAACATGTACGGTGGAATACGTTGCAAGATGAGTTGACCGGCATAGGCATATTCGCCCTCATCTCGCTCAAGTGGAATTCCAAGCAGTCGAAGTCTGATGGCAATTACGAGACCAACCATGACAGCCGCGAAAACCCACCATGTAATCGACAGCACTTTATCTTGAGCGGGACTTCTACTCGGCATTAGAAGTGCTAAATCGATGAAGAGCCGACCTGACGCAAGACATGAAGACCCTGTCCACCGACTTGACCGCAAATTGATGGCAAGTAGCTGCACGTCGATTTCATCCTGCACGGACGGCGATTAGCTTTGCCCTATCAAATACTTAATGTTGCTTCGGTCACTGTTACTAATCGGGCTTACCGCACGGCATGTCGCCTTGGCTCGCTCGCAGTGATAAAGAAACAGCATAAAATGGTTTCTCTCGCGATTCTGTGCTTTGTCGCTGGTTTCGGAAATTCGAGTCAACGGGCCATATTCGCCAGCAGTTAGAACGGTTTCACCTGCGTTGAAGAAGCAATCGAAAATTCTAATATTGAAATAGAAACAATGGCCGTCGCGAATACGTCGCAACCAATCACAGAGCAGCCACGTCGTTTATGGTGGAGAGGATGGCTTTTCGCTCTAATCCTTGCGGCTCTGACGATCTTTGCATATCGCCCCGCATGGAATGGAGGGTTTCTCTGGGACGACGACGTTTACATTACTAACAACGAGCTGCTGACGGCGCCCGACGGTCTGCGGCGAATCTGGTTCTCGCTGGATGCACCTTCGCAGTATTTCCCGCTGGTTTATACAACGTTTCGCATCGAACACTGGCTTTGGGAACTGAACTCAACGGGGTACCACTGGGTCAATCTACTGCTGCATGTCGCCAATGCACTGCTGGTGTGGCTTGTCCTGGCGCGGTTAAAGGTACCCGGAGCGTGGCTGGCTGGAGCAATTTTTGCTCTGCACCCCATACAGGTGGAATCAGTCGCATGGATTACGGAGCGGAAAAATGTGCTCATGGGCTTCTTCTTTTTGCTCACGTTACTTGCCTGGATTGCATTTGTTGATGGAAGAACGAAGCGCCCCTGGTTGTTTTATGGACTTGCCCTAGTCCTTTATGCACTGGCGCTCTCTGCTAAAACAACGGCCTGCACGCTGCCGGCGGCGTTATTCTTGATTCTGTGGCTGCAGAGGACGCCTATCAATTGGAAGCGAGTTTTCCAGATCGTTCCCTTTTTCGTCCTTGGCATTGCGATGGGCCTGTTAGCGATGTGGTGGGAGCGATATCATCAGGGGACGAGCCGAGCTGTTTTTACGTTCCTAGACCCAATCGAACGAGTTCTGGTCGCGAGCAGGGCCGTTTGGTTTTATCTGAGCAAACTCGTCTGGCCATCTAATCTGACATTTATTTATCCGCGATGGGATATCTCGCCGACTCATCTGCTCAACTATATTTGGCTATTAGTGGGAGTTATAGCGTGCGGAGCTATCTATTTTCTACGTCGATACTTGGGGCGCGGTCCCGAAGTCGCCGCTGGATTCTTTGTAGCCACGCTGAGTCCGGTGCTGGGATTCATCATGCTTTACACGTTTCGCTACACGTTTGTCGCGGACCATTATCAATACGTCGCCTGTATCGGTCCACTCGCCCTGGTATCGGCTGGTCTGGTCAATTTGGCCGACACATTTAAGAACGGTCGCGCCATAGCCTTAAGCACAGCGCTGTGTCTGCTGGGAATTTTAGGCACACTGACGTGGCGGCAAGCTGCGATGTATGGAGACGTCGCCACACTCTGGCGCACGACTCTGGCTAGAAATCCTGGTTGCTGGATGGCTCACAACAACTTGGGCATCGCGCTATTCGAGAAAGGCCAGCTTGATGAAGCGATTCGTCACTACCGGATGACGCTCGAAATGCAGCCTGACTTTTGGGATGCCGATTACAATCTCGGCAGTGCTCTTTTGGCAAAAGGCCATGTAGACGAAGCAATTTTCTATTGCGAGAAAGCGGCTAAGATGCAGCCAAACGATCCGGATACGCACGTTGCGTTCGGCAATGCTCTTCTTCAAAAGAAACGAATCGACGACGCAATTGCTCACTATGAAAAAGCGGCTGCAATACGTCCCGATTACTTCCTTGCCCGTTTCGGTCTCAGCCACGCTCTGCTTGAAAAGGGGAAGCTCGATGCTGCAATTGAGCATTCCCGCGCTGCGTTGTTGATCCAGCCTAATAACGCAGATTGTCATACGATCCTGGCCATTGCTCTCGATGAAAAAGGTCAATCAGCCGAAGCTATCGAACACTACGAAAAGGCATTGAAGATTTCTCCTCAATCCGTTTCCGCCCTGAACAATCTGGCGTGGCTGCTTGCCGCAGGTTCCAACGCATCTTTGCGAAATGGGGCCGGGGCGATTCAATTTGCGGAGCAAGCTAACCAGCTTTCCGGAGGCGCCAACGCGCTTGTGCTCCGCACCTTAGCGGCGGCGTACGCGGAGGCCGGCCAATTCGGCAAAGCGATCGAAACAGCGCGGGCTGCGATACGAGTGGGGCAGAGCCAGGGCGATGGTTCCTTAGCGACCGAACTTCAGCAACAGATCGAGCTCTATGAGTTGGGGTTGCCGTATCACGAAATGCTAAAATAAGTGTCTAATAGCCGGCATATCCCGAAGTCTTTCAACACTGATATTCCGGTTCGACAAGCTGCCCGAAATCGCTTGATCGGGATCTAGCGTCACGCATCGGATAATGCCCATTAGAGTTCGTCGCGCAGAATCTCAAACACTTTTGTGCTTTCCACCACACCTGCCAAAGCATCTGTTCCGGGACCATTGCCGAACGCGACTACGTCTTCAACGGTCACCAGGGCCGATTTCGTGTAAATCGCGCCAGGTTCTGGCTGTTCTGGTGTTGCTTGTTTCGCTTCGGTTTCGCCCTCTTTACCAGGTATTTTGGCAGCTCCGTACGATTTGTCTCCGTTCGGTCCCGTCGCCCAGGTAATCCAAGGCTGGCCGGCAGAATTAAAGCCCAACAGGGCAATTCCGCTGTCCTTGCGAAAAGGAAATCCATTCAAATGCATTCCCCCAATGGCTACGTCACCGCAGACGACAATCGTTGCTTTTTCGCCGCCATAACTTCGGGCCACTCCGACTGCACGGTCGAGTTCAACGGTTTGGCTGAGCGTCCTTTCTCCATTATTTTCTTCAGCTGCTTTTCGCATCAATCCGGCATCAACGATCAGCAAATAGCCGCCTACATTGTACTGGAGCAACTGGATTGCTCTGCGCACCATGTCCGACAGGCTAGGCTGCTGGCCTCGCTCTTCCACCTGGTTCACAAAGGCGAGGTCTCCATTACTGAACACGCCGACTAATTTTGGGCGACGCCATGCAGGAATTGCGTCTAGCTCGGCTCGGGTCCGCACAATGTCGAATCCGTTGCCACGAAGCTCCAGCAGGAGATCTCGACTGTCCTGCCTGTCGCCGCCTTTCCTGAGTGGAAGAAACTGCGCTGCCCCGCCCCCCATGGCGATGTCTATCTTTCCACGATCCACAAACTCAGCGGCGATTTTTTCGCCATCGGTCGACTCGCCAGTATGAGCATAGAAAGCCGCGCCGGTAGGGTCAGTAAGCTTTGCATCGGTTATGAGTCCTGTAGCGCGGCCGTATTCCCGAGCCAGTTCGACGATGCTCTTCATTGCCTTCCCGTTCGCATCAATTGCCAGGGCCCGATTGGGTACTCTCTGACCAGTGGCTATTGCCGTTGCAGCAGCGGCCTGGTCGGGCGCGGCGAAGTCCTTCGAATAATTCATAACTAAAGCAGCGTGAGCCATCGAGTCGACGCTTAGGCGCGTGCCGGCGCCGGCGGCATAGGCCCGAGTTGGCGCAAGTCTCGCGGGGGAAAAACCCTCTCCAACAAACAAGATAATTCCGAAAGGCTTTCGAACGACCCAGTGTTGGAAATAGAGAACGCCGACTCCAGCAAAGGCGAGCAGGCAAAAAAGCGCCAGCAATTGGTTACGCCATTTCATCCTCTTCCCTGTAGCGGGAAAG
>JADMIO011614187.1_pt1 | contig 90475 bp, 62 predicted proteins | sample 8958161 | NCBI WGS metagenome assembly JADMIO01 (sample SAMN16585339, study PRJNA669376) | soil metagenome | isolation source: Crop rotation soil | place: USA: Cullars Rotation, Alabama | collected 2011
CGCGACAACTTGTCCACGTGGAATTCTAAGCTTAGGATCCCAATGTGCTGGAAAGTGGATTTAGAACTGTTCAGGTAAAAATGGGTGACGGTATATACCTGAATGGAGTAAAGGTAAAAATGAAAGGGGTGAATCGCCACTCTTTCTGGCCTACCAGTGGAAGAACAACCAGCAAAAAGATCAGCATTGATGATGTTTTGCTGATGAAAGATATGAACATGAATGCTGTGCGGATGAGTCATTATCCTCCGGATGATCATTTCCTGGATGTGTGTGATTCATTGGGGCTTTTTGTAATGGATGAGCTGGCGGGTTGGCATGCATATTATTCAACCACTACCGGAAAGAAATTATTGAAGGAAATGATTGACCATGATGTGAATCATCCATCCATTGTGATCTGGTCCAACGGAAATGAAGGCGGTCATAATCTTGAACTTGATAACTATTTCAACTATTTCGATATTCAGCGACGCCCTGTAGTTCACCCCTGGCAGTTATTTGGTGGAATTGAAACACAGCATTACCGGGAATATGATTATGGAATTGGAAATTATGACCACGGCCATGATATAATACTACCAACAGAGTTTCTGCATGGCTGGTTTGATGGAGGACATGGAGCTGGTTTGGAGGATTACTGGGAGATGATGTGGAATAAACCCTTATATGCCGGTGGTTTCCTGTGGGATTTTGCGGATCAGGGAGTTGTTAGAAAAGATAAAAATGATTCACTGGATACGGATAAATTCCGGGGAGCGGATGGAATTATGGGACCCTACCATCAAAAGGAAGGCAGTTATTATGCGATAAAGGAGATATGGAGCCCGGTTCATTTTGAGGAAAGAGAGATGTTGCCAGACTTTGATGGTGTTTTAAGAATAGAGAATCGCTATCATTTCACCAGTCTCAATCAATGTACTTTCAGTTATGAGCTAAAGTTTTTTGGAGTTTCGGTTGATACTAATATAAAAAGGACTATAGTAGCCCCAAATATTGCTCCGCTGGGAAAGGGTGAATTAAAGCTTAAGCTTCCCGCACGCTGGATGTACTATCATGTCTTAATCATAACGGTACGAGATAAATTCAACCGTGAAATATTGACTAAAAGCTTTCCGATTATTCAGCCTTCGTCTCTTGTGTCTATCAAACGAAATTTTTATCGTGACGATGCGCTCAATAAAGATCCTGAGTTAACTGAAAAGGATAGTTTATTTATTGTAACTACCAGGGAAAACAAATTCTCTTTTAATAAAAAGTCCGGCCTTCTTTCACGAGTAGAAGTGGGTAACAAGGAATTGCCCTTCAATAATGGCCCTATAATACAGGAAGGAGTCAATAATTTTTCACGAATTACTGCGAAAAAGGTAGGTACACAAATCGTGATTAGTTCCGAATTCGATAGGAAATCGGCATTCAATACGATTGAATGGACAGTCATGAATTCAGGTTTAGTGAAGATGCAGGTAAATTACTTTCCTGCGGAATATTTTACTTCTATGACAGGAGTCAATTTTTCATTTCCTGAAACAAAAATCAATAGGGTAACCTATATGGGTTATGGTCCATACCGTGTCTGGAAAAATAGAATGAAGGGGAATCAGTTCGGCATTTGGGACAAATCATACAATTCAACGGAAACCGGAGAATATCCCTGGGTTTACCCGGAGTTTAAAGGATATTACGCAAATATGATCTGGTGTACATTCTTTCTGAATGACAGCCTGAATTTTGAAGTGCTAACAGAAAATAGGGATTTATTTCTTCGCCTTTTTACTCCAGCCTGGAAAACAGACCAGTGGCATAATTATGAACCATTGTTTCCCTCCGGGGATATTTCATTCATGCAGGGAATTCCTGGAATTGGTACCAAAAGTCAAAGAAATATAACCACCGGGCCGATGGGTATGAAATATAGTTTTTATGATTATGAAAAGGATCCCACCAGGGCTTTGAAACTGATATTATATTTTGATTTTAGAAATCGAAACAATGATTTTGGTAAACCCAACAATCCATAAGGAAAACTTATGAAAAGAATTTTCATTTTTGCTTGCCTCTCATTTTTGCTGCTTCAAGGCATGCAGGGCCAGGCAATTTTCGTAAATCACCTGAGATGTGAGCAGTTGGAGAATCCATTAGGAATTGATGTAAAAGCACCCCGGCTTAGCTGGCAAATTGTATCCAGGATAAATGATACAAAGCAAACTGCCTATCATATCCTTGTAGCCTCTTCAAAAGAATTACTGGACAAAAACGAAGGCGATGTCTGGAATTCTGGAAAGGTGAACTTATCTTTTTCCATACTTGTTCCTTACACCGGAAAGACATTGAGCAGCCGGAGTCAGTATTTCTGGAAAGTAAAAGTCTATACCAATCAAGGTGAAACAGCCTGGAGCCAGCCTGCATCCTGGAGCATGGGATTATTGAATAGGTCAGACTGGAAGGCTAAATGGATCGGTTATGAAAAAGCTGCACCCTGGGATAGTGTTACGCAGTGGTCCAGATTATCTGCCCGCTACCTGCGCAAAGAATTTCAGTCGCCGGCACAGGTTAAAAGGGCAACAGTATATATAGTTGGTCTCGGACTGTATGAACTCTTCATCAATGGTAAGAAGGTTTCGGGTTCAGGGCTGGGACCTGCACCCACTGATTACCGCAAGTCAATCCTTTATAATACGTATGATGTAACAAAAGATATTATAAACGGGGCAAATGCAATTGCTACTGTGCTAGGTAATGGAAGATACTTCACTATGCGGCAAAATTACAAGCCACAGAAGATAAACACTTTTGGCTATCCCAAGCTGCTGTTACAGATGGAGATCGAATATACCAATGGAGCAAAAAAAATAATCATAAGTGATGAAAGCTGGAAATTGAATACAGATGGCCCCATCCGTACCAATAATGAATATGACGGAGAAGAATATGATGCAACAAAGGAGTTGGGTAACTGGACAGAAATAAAATATAATGATAGTAAATGGATGCGTCCACAAATGGTGAAGGCTCCTGCCGGTGTGTTGACTGCGCAGATGATCCCACCGATGAAGATCATGGATACCATTAAACCAGTTTCATTAAAAGAGGTTGAGAAAGGAAAATATGTGCTTGATCTTGGACAGAATTTCTCCGGCTGGGTGAAAATGAATGTAGAAGGTAAAAAGGGAGATAAGGTAAAACTAAGATTTGCTGAAAGTCTGCAGCCCGATGGGCAATTATATGTTGCAAATCTCAGGGATGCAAGGGTAACTGATATCTATACGTTAAAAGGTGGTGGCAGGGAAAGCTGGCAGCCAACCTTTGTAACGCATGGATTCCGCTTTGTAGAAATAACAGGTTATCCGGGCACACCTAAACTGAAGGACTTCGAAGGTCATTTTGTATATGATGATATGGAAACAATCGGGCATTTTGCCTGTTCCGATAATACCATTAATAAGATATACCGGAATGCCTGGTGGGGTATTGCTTCCAACTATAAAGGAATGCCGATTGATTGTCCTCAGCGAAATGAGCGACAGCCCTGGCTGGGTGACCGGTCAACCGGTGCCGGTGGAGAAGCCTTCCTGTTTAACAATGCCAATCTTTATGCAAAATGGCTGAAGGATATTGAACAATCGCAAACAGCAGAAGGAGCCATTCCTGATGTGGCGCCAGCTTTCTGGAATTATTACAGTGATAATATGACCTGGCCCGGCACCTATATCCTGATTGCAGATATGCTATACAGGCAATATGGAGATAAACAGCCCATCATTGCTCATTATGCCTCCATGAAGAAATGGATAGAGTATATGCGGACGAAGTACATGAAGAATTATATCCTGACTAAAGATAAATATGGAGACTGGTGTGTACCTCCTGAATCACTGGAGCTAATCCGTTCAACAGACAGTCTTCGCACTACTAAAGGTGAATTGATATCTACGGCTTATTATTATTGGTTATTGCAGTATATGAAGCGTTTTGCAGCATTGGCTGGGAAACGGGAAGATATCGAAGGATATGAAGCACAGGAAGAAAAAGTGAAGGAGGCGTTTAACAGGAAATTCTATAACGCACAGAAAAAGCTTTACGATAATAATACGGTAACAGCCAACCTCCTTCCGCTTTATTTTGGAATAACAGCGGATAGCCTTAAGGATGGTGTATTTAATAATTTGTATAACAGGATCAAGCTTACGGATCACATGCACATAAGTACCGGTGTGATCGGTACGCAATGGCTGATGCGAGGTTTGTCTGAATTTCAGCATCCGGATATCGCTTATACGCTTGCTTCCAACAAATCCTATCCAAGCTGGGGATATATGGCCAATAATGGGGCCACTACTATCTGGGAACTTTGGAATGGCAATACTGCCAATCCGCAAATGAATTCGCAGAACCATGTGATGCTACTGGGTGATTTGCTGATCTGGTTGAATGAGAATGTGGCAGGTATCAAATCGGATCCATCTGAGCCCGGGTTTAAAGAAATCATCATGCGTCCTGAGATCATTGATGGGTTGCAATGGGCCACTGCGTCTTATCATTCTCCATATGGGTTGATCAGTAGCGAATGGGAAAAGAAAACTACAGGTCCTTCTTTTGAGTGGAGGATCAGCATTCCTGCAAATACTTCGGCAGTTATTTATATACCGGCAAAGAATTTCGAGGACGTCACAGAAAGAGATATGCCGGTAAAAGATAATAATTCAGTGAAGTATATGGGGATTGATGGTCTCTATTTGCGCTTTGAGATCCAATCCGGAGATTATCACTTTAAGGTAAATGACCGGTTCAGGAAAGGCATCGTAAGAGATGAATTCATCTTTGAAAGGGCAGCATTTCCAGAGAGTCATGCCTCCACTATTGCTGAAACACCAGACGGTTTGATAGCAGCCTGGTTTGGAGGAACCAAAGAAGGCAATAAGGATGTATGTATCTGGACCAGTCGCCTGCTGAATGATAAATGGACTGAGCCTGTTAAGGTAGCAGATGGAGTAATGAGTGATAGCGTTCGTTATGCCTGTTACAACCCGGTTTTGTACCAGGTGCCGGGGGGAGAGTTGTTATTATTCTTTAAAATCGGACCTAATGTGGCGGGATGGACTGGTTGGCTGACGCGTTCAACCGATAATGGTAAAACCTGGAGTAAAAGGGAACCATTACCAGAAGGATACCTTGGACCTATCAAGAATAAACCAATATTGATTGACGGCACATTATGGTGTCCAAGCAGTACTGAACGTACCGGCTGGAAAGTACATTTTGAACTAACAAAGGACAATGGTCATACCTGGACAAAAACTGATTCACTGAATGATGGGAAGATTGTCAGTGCCATCCAGCCGAGCATATTGACCTATCCGGATGGCCGGATGCAAATCCTTTGCCGAAGCAAGAACAGAACAATTAATGAATCCTGGAGCAGCGATAGAGGTAAGACCTGGAGTACCATTACGGCCTCTTCATTACCCAATAATAATTCAGGTACCGATGCCGTGACATTGAAAGATGGAAGACAATTGCTGGTATATAATCATGTTAAACCGGATGCGTCTCTTCCAAATGGCAAAGGAGCCCGCACTCCATTGAATGTAGCTGTTTCAAAAGATGGAAAGAACTGGGATGCCGTAGTAATTCTTGAAGATTCACCGATAAGCCAGTATTCCTATCCTTCTGTAATCCAGACAAAGGATGGACTGGTGCATATCGTTTATACCTGGAGAAGGGAAAGAATAAAACATGTGGTGCTGGATGCTTCCCAACTGAAAGGAGCGCCTATTGTAAATGAGCAATGGCCGGGAATTACCGCCAGGCCTTTAAAACCCTCAGATGATTAATAATGAATAATCTTCCGGTCGTAGATATTGTCATCATATTCGTTTACCTCGCTGCGATGGTAATGATCGGTTTTTATTTTTCCAGGCGAAATAAGAATACGGAACAGTTTACCAGTGCTTCAGGGAAAATACCCGGGTGGGCAATTGGATTATCCATCTATGCCACCTTCTTAAGCAGCAATACTTTTTTAGGAGTACCGGGAAAAGCATTTGGTGGTAACTGGAATGCATTCGTATTCAGTATTTCAATGCCACTGGCAGCATGGGTGGCTTCAAGATATTTTGTTCCATTTTATAGAAGTACGGGTGAGATATCTGCCTATACCCATTTGGAAAAAAGATTTGGCCCCTGGGCAAGGACCTACGCCGTGATCTGTTTTCTGTTAACGCAGTTTGCCAGAATGGGTTCCATCTTTTTTGGAATGGCATTAAGCCTGCAGGCGCTTACAGGATTTTCCATGGCCTCCATTATGATCGTGATGGGTGTATGTATTATTATATATACCGTAATGGGAGGTATGGAAGCAGTGATCTGGACAGAAGTGGTGCAGGGAATTATTAAAACACTGGGAGCCTTGTTGATACTGGGTATCATTATTAGCCAGATGCCTGGAGGCGCTTCTGCCATTTGGGATATTGCTACGAGGGATCACAAAATCAGTTTGGGCAGTTTGTCGCCAGATCTGACAGAATCCACTTTCTGGGTGATATTATTTTATGGGTTCTTTATCAACCTGAACAATTTTGGAATGGACCAGAATTATATTCAGCGTTATCACACAGCCAAATCTTCCAAACAGGCCAGTCGCTCAATATGGTTATGTGTTTGGATGTATGTGCCTGCCTCCTTATTATTTTTTATAATAGGTACAGCCCTTTACGCTTTTTACCAGGTAAACCCCGTAATGATAGAACCGGTGAAAATGCAGGTGGTAGCGGAGCAGGCTGGTGTAAATTCTCATACAATTGTTGGTCTTACTGAATCATTAAAGCCCGCAGACTATGGAGATAAGGTATTGCCCTTTTTCATGGTAACGAAAATTCCTACCGGTCTTGTTGGATTGATTGTTTCGGCGATTTTGTCTGCTGCAATGAGTACCATCAGCTCCAATATGAATTCATCAGCAACGGTGTTCACAATGGATATCTATAAGCGATATGTTAACCGTTCAGTCTCTGATAAAAAGCAGCTCCTTCTTTTGAAGTTGTTCACGATCGTTTTTGGACTTATTGGGTTATTTACCGGCCTGGCTATGATTGGAAGCAAGAGCCTGCTGGATGTGTGGTGGGAACTGTCGGGTATTTTTGCAGGTGGAATGCTGGGATTGTTTTTGCTGGGTTTGATCAGTAAGCGTACCAGCAGTCCTGAGGCTTTTACAGCTGTACTGATCGGCATTATAATAATATTATGGATGACTTTTAGCGATCGCCTGCCAGCGCGTTATGAGTTTTTAAGAAATCCACTGCATAAGAATATGATCATTGTGGTTGGAACCCTGGGAATATTCCTATCCGGATTATTGATAACAAGGATTAGAAATAAAAATATTAAATACGAAGAAGCAAGAGGTATATGAGAAACAGTGATAAAAAATTTGTACCGGTCATGATCACCCCATTCAACCTGAAAGCAAAGGTTGACCTGGATGTTGTATCTACGCTGGTTGATTTCTACCTGGCCGCGGGCGTAAAAGGATTTTTCGCCAATTGCCTGAGCAGTGAGATGTTCAGCATTTCAGAAGACGAGCGGTTGGAACTCACCCGGCATATAGTAAAATACGTGAATGGGCGTGTACCTGTTGTGGCTACCGGTTCATTTGGTTTGACACTGGAAGACAAGGCAGAATTCACCAAGCAGATCTATGATACGGGAATCGATGCAGTGATCCTGATTACTGGTCACTTTGCAAAGGTGGGAGAGGCGGATGAAGTGCTGCTCAGGAATTTTGATAAAATGTTTGGTCTTACTGGTTCAATTCCCCTCGGACTTTACGAATGCCCGGCGCCCTACAAACGAATTCTCAGTACTGAAGTATTTAAGCAGTTGCTGAATGCAGATAGACTGATTTATCATAAGGATACTTCCATTCTAGCTGAAAACGTAAAAACGAAACTGGAAGTTGCAAAAGGGAATGATAAACTGGAATTCTATGACGCCCATACACCCAATGCCCAGTTTTCTTTGCGGGCAGGCGCCAGGGGCATGTCATCCATCTCCGGGAATTTCTACCCGGAAATACTGGTGTGGATGTGTAATAATGCCAATGATCCGGCAAAAAAGGAGGAAGTAGAGTGGTTACAGACTGAACTGACAAGAGTAGATCCATTGATCCATATCGCGTATCCCATGAGCGCTAAATATTTTTTGGGCAAGCGGGGATTACCGGTAAGAATGATCAGCAGGGCACATATTATGCAGTTAACACCAGAACAGAAAGGAGTACTGGATGAAATATATGACAGCTTTTTAGGATGGTGTGAACGACTGAAGATTGAGCCGGTAGATTCCAATAAATTAGTTGGCTAATATTAAATTGGTTGAGAGTATGAATCAAAAGAAATACAGGGGGATTATTGCGCCAGTGGTAACTCCGCTTACTGAGAGCCATAAGTTAGACAAGGGGGCAGTGGAGCGTATATTCGGAATGTTCTATGAACATTCGATCTCTCCGTTTATCCTGGGAACAACGGGGGAATTTGCTTCTTTATCCGTGGACCTTAAGCAGAAATACATGCGGAGGGCCGGTAAGTTAAAGATGCAGGATACCCTATTATATGCAGGTATCTCCGGCAACTGCTTTGAAGAATCTCTTGAATTTGGGCGTTTTTGCATGCACCATGGTGCAGATGTACTGGTGGCCAATCTGCCCAGCTATTATTCTTTAACGGAATCCCAGATGAAAAAATATTTCCTTGATCTTGTGGAAATGCTGAGATCACCTTTGGTGATCTATAACATTCCTGCTACCACTCACATGAGCATTCCGCTTTCATTGATTGATGAACTGAGTTATCATCCGGATATAATTGGCATAAAAGATTCCGAGCGAAATGAAGAGCGATTGCAACAATCTGTTACTTTATGGAAAGACAGGAAGGACTTCAGTCATTTCCTGGGCTGGGCTGCTCGTTCCAATGCAGCATTATTTGGCGGCTCAGATGGCCTGGTACCATCCACTGCCAATATTGCCCCGGAAATTTATTCAGAAATGATAGTGGCAGTAGAGCAGAATGACCGAGATCAGGCCAATAAATTACAGGAGCTATCAGACACACTAGGTAAGATTTACCAGGATGGAAAAACACAGGGTGAATCACTCTGGGCATTAAAGGTATTAATGGAAGAAAAAGGATTATGCCAGTCGGTAATGATGCCCCCTTTGACTGGAATGAATGAAGAAGAAAAACTAACATTAAGGCGGAAATACAGGAGTAGTGAGTTTGTAGAGAAATAACAATTGCACCAATGAATCATTTACACCTGGTGGATTACCTGATCATTCTCATTGTACTGGGCGCAACCCTTTACCTTGGGTTCCGGTTTTCAGGCCGCCAGAAATCAACCGAGAATTTCTTTCTATCCAAGGGCCATTTCCCCTGGTGGGCTTTAGGCCTTTCACTGCTATCAACATTGATAAGCAGTATTACTTTCCTGGGATATCCCTCGCAGGGTTATACCAGTAACTGGATATTATTGGTTCAGGGTTTAATGGTGCCGGTGGTATTATTGGGTACGATCTGGTTTATCGTTCCGCTGTATAGAAAGGTCATAGGCCTAAGTACATATGAGTATTTTGAAAAACGCTTTGGCCTTTTCTCCAGGTACTATAGTTCATCCTCTTTTGTGCTCAGGCAGTTTGCAGGTATGGGTACGGTGTTATTCCTGATTGCTGTAGCTATTGGAAAACTGACCGGTCTGAATGATTACCTGATCCTCGTAATCGTAAGTTTTGTATTGGTAATTGTGAATCTGAAAGGAGGGATAACTGCTGTTATCTGGCTGGATGTGTTCCAGGGATTCATGTTATTTGCCAGTGGAATCATTTGTCTTTCCATATTATTGATTTCAATAAAAGGAGGTGTAACCGAAGCTATCTCGGTTGCGTCTACCAATGGTAGAACAGGGTTTGGACCCTATTCAGCAGACCTGACTCAACTAACCCTTCTTGTAATGATCATCAACGGAGCTTTTTATGCCATTCAGAAGTATGGCACTGATCAGACGGTAGTGCAGCGATACCTGGCTGCCAAAACAGATCGATCAGCGATCAGGGCATCGCTTTTGGGCATATCACTTACGGTTCCTGTTTGGGTACTATTCATGTTGATTGGTACCGCACTTTTTGTATTCTATAAACAAAACCCTTTACCAGCAGGAACAAAAGCCGAAGAGGTATTTCCATACTTCATGATGACCCAGTTGCCGACTGGAGTTACTGGTTTTATTGTAGCAGCACTTGTATCAGCTGCTATCTGCAGTTTAAGTGCAGACCTGAACTCAATGGCAGCAGTTGGAGTAGAAGATTTCTATAGGAGGATAAGTCCGGGTAAACCTGATAACCAATATCTTCTTGCCGGGAAACTGATTGTAGTTATATCCGGAATACTGGCTGCAGCCATTGGAGCATTATACTTATATATAGGAAATGAAGGAGTGTTGGGAGTGATCTTTACCATTTATGCCATCTTTTCTGGTGGGATAGTGGGGATATTCTTATTGGGAATTCTCAGCGCGAGAGCCAACAGGCAGGGAGTCAATATTGGGATCATAGCCTGTATTTTATTTACTTCTTATGCATTTTTGACATCAACACCTGTTGGTGTTAAAGAGAAGAAATTATTATTAGACCTGGGGCCCTATAATTTTAAACATCATAAGCTGATGCTTGGGGTTTACAGTCACCTGGTAGTAATAGGAGTTGGCTATGTGGCCAGTTTATTCTTTCCAAAACCGGTATTGGACAGAAATCTTTTATATAGCGGATTGAAATCATCCAAAGAGCCAATAGCTGCTGGCCGCTAGCCAGTAGCTACTGGACTTAAACATAATAGAACAATGAAAATGAGAAATCAAATTGTAGTTGCTGTTGCACTGGTTGTATCGGTGAATCTATCGGCACAAATGGATTCTGACAACGCATATGCAAAGCCATTGAAAGATGTATTGAGTGATATTCAAACAAAATATGGTGTCACCATTCGATATGCAGATAGTGTGGTAGCGGGTAAAACAGTCAAATATGCAGACTGGCGATACCGGAATGATGTAGAGCAAACCCTGGATAATGTACTGAAGCCATTAGACATGAAGGTGAGAAAGGATGGCGATAAACTCTATCGCGTTCAGTATTATGAATATTATCGTTGGCCGGTGGCAGAGGGTTGGGCTGAGCTGGACAGGATCGCATCCCAATATTCCACACTGGCAGAATGGGAAAAAAGGAAAGCGGAATTAAAACCCTGTATGCTGGAAGCTTTGCAGTTGAGCAAATTACCAGCCGCACCGTTTTCCAGGCCAATTATAACACCTAAAAGAAAATTTGATGGATATACTGTAGAAAATATTGCTATTGAAATTTTGCCAGGCGTATGGATCAATGGGTCCTTATACAAACCTGCAAAATATAAAGGAAAGATTCCAGTGATATTAAATCCGGATGGTCATTGGGAAAAACAGCGTTATCGTCCGGATTGTCAGTATCGCTGCGCGGCTCTGGCAAAAATGGGCGCCATGGCTTTCAGTTATGACTTATTTGCATGGGGAGAATCGCTTCTGCAATTCGCAGTGCCAGACCATCGCCGCAGCTTATCAATGACCATTCAGGCATTGGGGTCCATCCGCATTTTGGATTATTTATTGTCATTGAAGGATGCTGATACAACCAGGGTAGCAATGACAGGCGGTTCCGGTGCGGGAAGTCATACTGTTTTAATGACTGCATTAGATGACAGGATCAAAGTTTCTGCCCCCGTAGTATCACTTTCTTCTTATTTCTATGGAGGATGCCCCTGTGAAAGTGGCATGCCAGTTCACAATTGTGGCGGACATACCGATAATGTAGAGATCGCAGCTATGGCAGCACCGCGCCCCCAGTTAATTGTAAGTGATGGAAAGGATTGGACGGACAGGATGCCGGAGCATGATTTTCCATATCTGCAGAAAATGTATGGCTGGTATAATAGTACCGGACAGGTAGAGAATGTGCATTTAAAAGAAGAAGGACATGATTTCGGGATCAATAAAAGAATTGCGGTTTACGAGTTCATGGCAAAGCATCTTGGCTTAAACCTGAAAGCTATCCAGGATGCAACAGGAAAGATAGATGAATCAAAGATCACGATCGAGCCGGAACAGGCGTTATATGTTTTTGGAAATAACGGGGAGTTATTGCCTGCACATGCAGTAAAGGGTTTTGCTAATCTTGAAACATTATTTTATAAATCAATAGGAAAATAAGATGGTTAAGAAACTGGTTTGTATTCTGTTTTTACTTTCAGCTATTTGTTCTTATGCACAGCAGAATCAGCGGTATAAGATAGGTTTGATAGATCTGATGTTATTGAAGCGACAGAAGCTTGGGGCAATTCCCCTTACTCAGCAGATTGGTGCTGATGGGTTGGAGGTGGATATGGGTGGACTGGGGACAAGGCCTACCTTCGATAATCAACTATTGACAGATTCTGTACGCAAACAATTCCTCGATAAGGCAAAAGAATTGAAAGTGGAGTTATTCTCGCTTGGCATGACAGGTTATTATGCCCAGTCATTCTGTGGCCGGGCCGAATATAAAAGATCGATTGAAGACTGTATCGCCACCATGAAGTTGATGAATATCAGGATTGCTTTTCTTCCCCTTGGTGTACAGTGTGATCTTAAAAAAAATCCCGGGATAAGGGATTCGGTGGTGGCCAGGTTAAAAGTAGCTGGCAAAATGGCGGAGTTAGCAGGAGTGGTGATTGGCATTGAAACCGCCCTTAATGCTACTGAAGAGGTACAATTGCTCAAAGAGATCAATTCAAAAGGAATAAAGATATACTTCAATTTTTCTAATCCTCTGAAGGAAGGGCGCGACCTTATTAAGGAATTGCAGATATTGGGAAGGGACAGGATATGTGCAATTCATGCCACCAATAAGGATAGTGTGTGGTTAGAAAACGATCCGCAGATCGATATGCCCAAAATAAAAGCCGCTCTTGATAAAATGAAATGGAGTGGATGGCTGGTGATCGAAAGAAGCAGGGATGCCCGCAAGCCTTCAGATGTAAAAGGTAATTACGGGGCTAATACGGCCTACCTCAAAAAGGTTTTCCAGGGGCAATAGTAAAATAGTAAGATTTTCCATCTTTTTAGTGGTTACAAACATTTTTTAAGGTAGCATCGGGGGGTACATTTATTTGCTAATTGCCTGCTAGTTAAGGACATTTATAGCGCCAACAGTAAAAAATGATCAAACGATTGCCCCTGTGCCTTTTTGCATTTTTAATGCTAATTGCCAGTTATGGTCATGCTGTTGATATCTACGTTGCACCTAATGGCTCAGACTCCAATCCAGGCACAAGGGATAATCCGCTGGCAACATTAGCCAATGCACTGCGAAAAGTTCGTGAGTTACGCAGACTGAATGATCCATCTATAGAGGGTGGTGCTCATATTATTCTGGCTGGCGGTACTTATACTTTATATGAGCCCATTTTTATCCGACCCGAAGATGCAGGAACAGCTTCAAGCCCTACCTGGATAGAAAGCATGCCCGGTTCCAGGCCCGTATTAAGCGGAGGATTTACTATTAGGAACTGGTCGCGATTAACAAAATCAATCACTAGTTTTTCTCCAAAAGCAATTGGCAAGGTCTGGGTGGCAGATGTTCCCCTGGCTAACGGCTCTTTTATTCCCTTTCGTCAGTTATGGATCAATAATATAAAAGCTGTCAGAGCAAGAGACAGGAATGCAGACAGTATGTACCGAATATTGAGCTGGAGTAAAAGAGAAGAAACATGCTGGATACCTACACCCAAAACATCGTCTCTTCAAAATGTTGAGGGAATGGAAATGTTCATTCACCAATGGTGGACTGTGGCCACACTTCGCATTAAGAAAATTGAAGTGCATGGAGACAGTAGTAAATTATTCTTCTATCAGCCTGAAAGCAGGATACAAAGCGAACATCCCTGGCCGGCTCCATGGATTTCTTCAGAAACAGGTAACAGTGCATTTTATTTAACCAATGCCCTGCAATTCCTTGATGAACCAGGAGAGTGGTGGCTGGATCCACGTAGTCGTAAACTATATTATTGGCCAAAGCAGGGAGAAGATCTTACAAAAGCAATAGTTATTGCTCCGGCACTTGAAACACTTGTACAAGTACAGGGAACAATTGATCGCCCTGTTTCACATATTTATTTTAAGGGAATAAGCTTTGAGCATACTGGTTGGTTAAGGCCTTCTTTATATGGTCATGTTCCTCATCAGGCCGGAATGTATATGACTGATGCTTATAAATTGAAAGTGCCGGGAACGCCAGATAAAAAGACACTGGAAAACCAGGCATGGGTGGGTCGTCCTGAAGCAGCCGTAAAAGTCAATTATGCTGATTCCATTTTGTTTGAAGGCTGCTCTTTTCAGCACATGGCTTCAACAGGACTGGACCTGGAGAAAGGAAATTATGATTGTACTGTTAATGGAAATCTTTTTAAGGATATAGGGGGCACCGGATTGCTGGCAGGTGTTTATTCCGATGAAGCAACAGAAGTACATATCCCATATCAGCCAAAGGATGAACGGGAAATTACACGGGGTTTAATGATCAGTAATAACTTGGTTACAGGCGTAACAAATGAGGATTGGGGATGCGTTGGCATTGGAGCAGGATATGTAAAAGAAACAACCATCACTCATAATGAGATTTCAGATGTTTCCTATACTGGACTGAGTGTGGGTTGGGGTTGGACAAAAACGGCCAATGTAATGAGGAATAATAAAATTACTGCTAACAGCATTCATCACTATGGGAAGCATTGTTATGATGTGGCCGCTATTTATACTTTGTCTGCCCAGCCTGGAACTTTAATCAGTGACAATTATATCGATAGTATTTATAAAGCTCCTTATGCGCATATTCCCAGTCACTGGTTTTATTTGTATACAGATGAAGGAAGTTCAAATATCACAGTAAAGAATAACTGGTGTCCTTCTGCCAAGTTCCTGCAAAATGCAAATGGTCCGGGAAATGTCTGGGAAAATAATGGTCCACAGGTTTCGGATGAAGTAAAGAGAAATGCGGGCATTACTGCTTCCTACCGGGTTCTATTGAAAGAAAGACAGGTGACTGCAAACTGGCCAATCAATCACGAAAGCCCGGTGATGCTTGAAATTATAGTCAGTTCGGGAAATAATATCAAAACCGAAGAACTAAAAGTGTTCCTTGCCAATCAAAAAAAGCTGGATATAAGCCTCTTTGAATACTTTAACCGCTATGTGATATATGGGAAAGTGCCTGATGTAGCTTCGCTGTCAAACGCTCTCCGCAATCAGTTTAAAGATATCCAGGTTAGATCCTATAACGAGCCATTTTATGAGTTCAACAGAGACAATTGCTCAGATAAGACAAGGGCAGAAAACTGGGACCATATATTATTAACAGCCAACCTGGTGAAGGATCAGAAGATGATAGATGAATATTTAGCCTATCATCAAACTCAGTTTACCAAATGGCCGGAAGTATCACAGGGATTTTGTGCGGCCAGTTTCCAGCAACTATTGGTTTACAGGAATGGTCGCCAGCTTATGCTGGTGATAAGTATTCCCAAAGGAGAATCGCTGGATAAACTGAATCCGAAAACAACCGAGAATAATCCACGCATGATAGAATGGAATAAGATCATGAGTAAATACCAGGAAGGAATACCTGGCACTAAACCTGGCGAAGTATGGGTTTTCTTAAACGAAATAAAATAAAGGACGGAATATGTTATCAGTTGGCATACTTGGATTAGGCGAAGGAAGAAGTACTATTTCTGCAGTTCTTCAAAGTGATAAACTGCGATTGAAAGCGATGTGCGATCTGAGCCTGGAGCTCTGCAGAAAAAGAGCAGATGAATTCAAGGTATATGATTTCACAATCAATTACCAGGAAATGCTGGATGATAAGGAGATCGATATCATTGCGATCTACACACCTGATCATTTGCATGCCGGGCATGTGAAGCAGGCATTGCTGCATAATAAACATGTGGTTTGCACCAAGCCATTTATAGATGATCTTTCAAAGGCAAAGGAATTGATTGAACTACAAAAGAAGGCAGGCAAAAAAGTATTTGTAGGACAGAGTTCGCGTTTTTTTGAACCCATGAAGAAACAGCGTAGGGATTATGAAGAAGGATTGATCGGAGAACTTATTTCGATAGAATCTTATTACCATGCAGATCACCGGTGGTTTTTGCAAAAACCATGGTCCCTCCAGGAATCATTCAAATGGCTATATGGTGGATTAAGTCACCCGGTGGATTTCATTCGCTGGTACCTTCCAAATATTGAAGAGGTAATGGGCTACGGAATGCTCAGCAGCAACGGTAAGAAAGGAGGATTAAAAAACCCGGATACCATGCATTTCATATTCCAGTCAACAGATGGCAGAGTGGCAAGAGTAAGTGGATGTTATACAGGTCCTGTTCAGCCGGTAATAAGAGATAGCGAAATGAGTTGTATCCTGCGCGGAACTGAAGGTTGCAGCCAGGGTGATTATATGGACCTGCGTTATGCGATCACAGATAAGAATGGTGAAGAAAGGATAATAACCTGGGAGCATAAGCTGAAACATTTTTTCCGGTTTGAAGGTAAAAGCCATCATGCCGGTGAATACCAGAATTACCTGGAATATTTTGCTGATTCAATAGAACAGAATTTCACGGCCTATCCTGATCTGCAGGAAGGTATTGGTACCATTGCACTGTTACAGGCAATGGACCGTAGCCTGCAAAAAGGAATGCCCGTGAAAATAAAAGATATACTGGTGGAAAACGGACTGGCATAGTCCACTAACAACGAAATGAATAACCTGCTTTCAAAGCTGCAAACCGTGGATTATGTTATAGTCGCGGTGTACCTGCTTATATTATTATATATAGGCTACAGGGCAAGCTTTGGAAAAAAGAAGAAAAAGGATGAAACCCTGTTTCTTGCAGGTAAATCTCTCAACTGGTATAGCATCGGCTTCAACATGTGGGGAACCAATGTTGGCCCTTCTATGCTGCTGGCATTTGCCAGTATTGGTTACAGCACGGGGATAGTAGCAGGTAATTTTGAATGGTATGCATTTGTGTTCCTGTTCCTGTTGGCAATGGTGTTTGCACCCCGCTACCTGGCTAACAGGGTAACCACTATGCCGGAGTTTATGGGCAACAGGTATGGTGATACTACCAGGAATATACTGGCCTGGTATGCATTGATCAAGATATTGATCTCCTGGTTATCACTGGGTTTGTTTGCCGGAGGATTTTTGGTAAGACAGATATTGGGTATTCCCATGTGGCAATCCGTAATTGTGCTGGTATTATTTGCCGGGTTATTTGCCTTTGCCGGAGGATTGAAAGCGATAGCAAGAGTAAATGTATTTCAGATGATCCTTTTGATCCTGGTTTCTTTTTTACTTACCATTATTGGGATTAATAAGATTGGAGGTATAAGTGAATTATTTCATCGGGCGCCCAGCCATTATTGGAACCTGGTTCGGCCAGCCAACGATCCAAATTATCCCTGGTATGCCATTCTGTTAGGATACCCGGTATCCGCAGTTGCATTTTTCTGTACGGACCAGGCAATGGTTCAATCAGTATTGGGAGCACGTAACCTGGAACAGGGTCAGCTGGGAGTGAGTTTTATCGGATGGCTGAAAATATTATCGCTTCCTTTATTTATAATTCCGGGCATTATCTGTTTTGAGTTATTTCCCAACCTTGGTAATCCTGATCTTGCCTATATGACTCTGGTGACCAATATATTCCCGGCCGGATTGAATGGACTGGTGATAGTTGTGCTGATTGCAGTTTTGGTAGGAACAATAGGCTCTTCTCTCAATGCTCTAAGTACGGTATTCACTACAGACATTTACGTAAAGAAAATCAATCCTGCGGCTTCCAATCAACAGATCATTAAGGTAGGCCGCATTACAGTACTGGCCGGCTGTTTATTTGCTGTTATGATGGCCATAGCAATTGATAGTATCAAGGGATTGAACCTGTTTGATGTATTCCAGGCAATCCTGGGTTTCATAGCTCCTCCCTTATCAGTTGTTTTCTTACTGGCTGTTTTCTGGAAGAGAACTACCAGCACTGCCGTTAATTTTACCATGTCAATTGGGTCTGCAATAAGTTTGGGTATTGGTGTATTGTATCTCTGGGTATTACCAGGCAGCGGATTCTGGCCGCATTATATGATTCTGTCGTTCCTGATATTCCTGTTGCTGTTTGTAATTGCGGTATTGATATCCCTGGTTGACGGGCAGGGGGTAAGAGCTACACAGATTGATCAATCGCTGGTGGCAAAACCAAGTAAACTGGTTTGGCGGGTATGGATTGCATTAATTGTCATTATGATCGCATTGTATATATTCTTTAATGGGTTTTAAAGTTATTGGAATGAATAGTAAATCGCTTCGGATAATTGTTCTGACACTTGCATTGCTGGCCGGCATTTCGCAGCTTTATTCGCAAACAGCTACCTGGATCTGGTATCCTGGCGATTTTGAAATATCACTGGCTAATAAAATGCAGAACCGTCGCACGGAAAGAGGCACTTTCTTCCCGGTATTCTGGAAAATGGATAACTATTATGTGCTGATGGATTTTCATAAAGTGTTCGATGTTCCACAGGAAGAAACAGTTAATATTTATGTAGAGGGAGAATATAATGTAAAACTGGATGGAAAGGCCTATGAAGGAAGTCCTAAAACCATTACTGTTCCTGCCGGGAAACACAAGATCAATATCAAAGTATTCAGCCAGGCCAATGTGCCTGCGATTTATGTGAAAGGTAGGACCATTGTATCTGATTCATCCTGGCTGGTGACGTTTGAAGACAAAGAGTGGATTGATGAAACTGGGAAGACTTCAGATATCTCAGCTACGAAATGGCTGAATGCAGGCCACTGGAATTTTAATAGTCCCACTCAACTGCCATCGGCCTTTAAACTGCCAACCGTAAAGAGATCTGCTGCTTCAGTTAACAGGGGTAAAAATTCATTGCTGGCTGATTTCGGAAAAGAAACTTTTGGGTTTATACAGTTACACGGATTAAAAGGCAAGGGGAAACTTTCCATCTATTACGGTGAATCAAAAGAAGAAGCTTTGTCCACAGATTTTTGTGAAGCCCTGGATAGGGTTCCGGTTAACAGCACATCGAAAAAGCTTGAGATCCTGCCCCTTTCAAAGGCTTTTCGATACGTGAATATTATATATGATGGTACAGTAACGCTTGATTCTGTATCAATGCTATATGAGTATGCGGATGTTAAGCAACGGGGTAGTTTTAAGTGCAATGATGAAGAGATCAATTCCATTTATAATGTCGCTACTTACACTTTTCAGTTAAATACCAGGGAATTCTTCATTGATGGTATCAAGCGCGACAGATGGGTTTGGAGTGGGGATGCCTACCAGAGCTACCTGATGAATTATTATCTCTGGTTTGATAAGGAAACAGCAGAAAGGACCATGCTCGCTTTGCGTGGTAAAGATCCAGTAACTGCCCATATCAATACCATCATGGATTATACTTTTTATTGGTTCCTGGGTATCTATGATTATTATTTGTACACTGGTGATATGCGCTTTATCAAACAGTTTTATCCCAGGATGCAGACGCTGATGGAATATTGTTTGGGTAGACGGAATAAAGATGGATTGATGGAGGGTTTGCCCGGCGACTGGATATTTATTGACTGGGCAGCCGGACTTAGTAAAAAAGGAGAAGTGAGTTTTGAACAGTTATTATTATGTCGCAGCCTGGAGACCATGAGTATTTGTGCTGGGCTGGCGGGAGATGCTGCAGGGCAAAAACAGTATCAGCAAATGGCTGATGAATTAAAGAAAAAGCTATTTGATCTCTATTGGAATGAAGGCAAGCAGGCGCTTGTTCATAGCAGGGTAGACGGAAAGCAGACAGATAATGTGACCCGGTATTCCAATATGTTCTCCATCTTCTTCAACTACTTCACTGAAGCACAAAAGCAGGCTGTGAAGAAATCAGTATTGCTCAATGATAATATCCAAAAGATCACCACACCCTATATGAGGTTCTATGAACTGGAAGCGCTTTGTGCCATGGGAGAGCAATCCTATGTATTGAAAGAAATGAAAGATTACTGGGGAGGTATGTTAAAGCTCGGCGCTACCAGTTTCTGGGAAGAATATAACCCAACCAAAAAAGGCGAAGAGCACCTTGCTATGTATGGAAGGAAATTCGGTAAAAGCCTTTGTCATGCCTGGGGTGCCAGTCCAATCTATTTGTTAGGTAAATATTATATGGGGGTAAAACCGCTTTCACCCGGTTATGCTACCTATATGGTGGAACCTGTATTGGGTGGATTGCAATGGATGGAAGGGAAAGTGCCAACCCCGCATGGAACTGTATCTATGCATTGTACCTCATCAACCCTTAAAATAAAAGCAGATGAAGGAACAGGTACTTTACATTTGAAAAGCAAGGTCAGGCCTTCGGGCAGCAACCTGGAATTCAGCCAGGTGAATAACGATACCTATGAAGCAAGTTTGAAACCTGGTGTTGAGTACACCATAGCTTACCAGGCATTTTAATAGTGAGATTGAAATGAACGATTATGAAAAAGATTATCATTATCCTTTTTACGGCAGTAGCCGTGAGATCTGATGCACAGAATGCATTGGTGAATACTGCTGCCAGCCCTTATGCCAAATTATCCGGCGTGGGAGTGGGTGACGTGCAATGGACAAAAGGCTTCTGGGCGGAACGATTTGCCATTTGTCGTGATTCTATGGTTCCTCATTTATGGAGAACCTATACCAGTAAGGATATATGTTACTCTTTCCAAAACTTTCGTGTAGCGGCTGGTCTGGATACAGGACGTTTTCGCGGTCCATCTTTTCATGATGGCGATTTTTATAAAACACTGGAGGCAGTAGCTGCCATGTATGCCGCCACGAAAGATAAGCAACTGGATAAATGGATGGATGATGCCATTGCTGTAATAGCAAAGGCGCAATTGCCGGATGGATATATCTATACCAAATCGATCATTGAAAAGAAATCGACAGGTGAAACTAAAATGTTTGATGACAGGCTCAGCTTTGAAGCATATAATTTTGGTCATCTGATGACTGCTGCCTGTGTGCATTATCGTGCCACTGGCAAGACTTCATTCCTGGATATTGCAAAAAAGGCTACCGATTTCCTGATAGGATTTTACAATACCGCCACACCGGAACAGGCACGTAACGCTATTTGCCCTTCTCATTATATGGGCATCATAGAAATGTACCGTACTACAAAAGATCCACGGTACCTGGCGCTCATGAAAAAACTGATCGATATCCGTGGAACTGTAGAAGGTACAGATGACAATTCAGACCGAGAGCCTTTTCGGGATATGGATAAGGTGGTTGGGCATGCAGTTCGCGCTAATTATTTATTTGCAGGCGTTAGTGATCTCTATGCAGAAACAGGAGATCAGAGTCTGCTGGCAACCCTGAACAAGATGTGGGATAATGTTGTCAATCATAAAATGTATGTTACCGGCGGGTGTGGCTCTCTATATGATGGGGTATCAGTAGATGGAACATCTTATAAACCAGATTCAGTACAAAAGATACACCAGGCTTACGGACGGGATTACCAATTGCCAAACCTGACAGCACATAATGAAACCTGCGCCAATATTGGAAATGTATTATGGAACTGGCGAATGCTGCAACTTACCGGTGATGCAAAGTACGCGGATATTGTAGAGTTGGCACTTTATAATAGTGTGTTGAGTGGTGTGAGTATGGATGGTAATAAATTCTTTTATACCAATCCACTTGCTGCTTCTACTGAGTTCCCGTATCACCTGAGATGGGAAGGAGGCAGAAGTCCGTATATCAGCAAGTCCAATTGTTGTCCGCCAAATACAGTTCGGACCATCGCAGAAGTGAGCGATTATTTGTATAGTCTTGTTGATAATGGCATTTATATTAATATGTATGGCAGTAATAAACTGTCTTCCCATTTGAAGGATGGTTCTGTTATTAAACTGGAACAGCAAACCAATTATCCCTGGGATGGCATTATTACGGTGCTGGTTCAGGAAATTCCTTCTAAAGAGAGTATAATTGGCCTTCGCATACCGGGTTGGTGCAAAAGGGCTGATATTAAGATAAACGGTAAATCTAATTACCTGATGTTAGAAAGCGGAAAGTATGCCGTTCTGAGACGCACCTGGAAAGCCGGCGATAAGATAGAGCTGAAACTGGAGATGCCGGCAACCTTATTGGAGTCAAATCCATTAGTGGAGGAAACAAAGAACCAGGTTGTTGTAAAACGTGGCCCTATTGTTTATTGCCTGGAATCAGCTGATCTGAAACCCGGGCAAAATGTATTTGATATATCCATTCCTGCAAACTCCCAATGGCAGGCAGTTCCCGCCAAAATTGGTATGGGTAATATCATGGCCCTGCAGGGAACAGCAAGAATAGTACAGCATGAGGATTGGAAAAATAGTTTATATAGAGAAGTGAATACAAAAATGCAACCCGTCAATATCCGGATGATTCCTTATTATGCATGGGCTAACAGGGGAGAAACAGATATGACGGTATGGTTGCCGCTGATTCGATAAAAATGGAAAGAATTACTGCTACATATTATATAGAAACAGCTTTGCCGCCAGAGGAGGCTGCACAGGTATTGGCAGGTGAGCAATCATCCGGAACATTTGTGCCAATACCCGGTGAAACAGAGGAACTGAAACAACGGTTTGCAGCAAGAGTGGAAAGCGTTGAAGTAAAAGATACTGTTGGGCATCCATCACTGCAGGGTTCGGTAAGTAAGACTGGTATTTATCATCGTGCAGAAATAAAGGTTTCATGGAGTATAGAGAATTTCGGAAACAATCTGCCTGTAATGGTCTCCACCTTACAGGGTAATCTTTATGAACTTCGACAGTTCACTGGATTAAAGCTGATGGATATTGAATTACCGAATTCTTTTGGCAATCATTATAGGGGTCCCTCATTTGGAATTGAAGGTTGCAGGAAACTGACTGCTGTGAGTGGACGACCGCTGATTGGAACTATCATCAAGCCAAGCATTGGATTAACAGTTACTGAAACAGCCAGTATTGTAAAGACACTGACAGAAGCAGGAATTGACTTCATTAAAGATGACGAACTTTTATCTTCCTCCGCCAATTCACCTTTTGAAGAAAGAGTGAAAGCGGTAATGAAAGTGATCAATGCCTGGGCCTATAAATCAGGCAAGAAGGTAATGTATGCATTTAATATAAGTGGTGAAATTGATGAGATGCTGGAGAGGTATGAAACAATCGTAAAACATGGTGGCACCTGTGCAATGATTAGTATTAATTCCGTGGGGCTGGCAGGAGCCAAAAAGATCTGTGACCAGGGACAACTGGCTATTCATGGACATCGCAATGGCTGGGGAATGCTTACCCGTCATCCATTATTGGGAATAGCATTTAAAGCGTATCAAAAAATATGGCGATTAGTGGGGGTAGATCAATTACACGTGAATGGCATTCAGAATAAATTCTGGGAGAGTGATGATTCTGTGGTTGAGTCAATTCAATCCTGCCTTACAAAAATGTATAACCACAAAACAGTTTTGCCAGTTGTTTCATCTGGCCAGTGGGGTGGACAGGCGCCTGAGACTTATCGTCGTACCAAGACAATTGACCTATTATATATGGCCGGCGGTGGCATCATGGCTCATCCCATGGGAGCAGCCGGTGGAGTAACAGCCTTGCACCAGGCATGGAATGCAGCCATGAACGGAATGAGCATTGAAGAAGCTGCTGCCATATATCCTGAACTGGCTAAATCAGTAGAGAAATTCGGTGGCAAATAAAGTTGACGATAATAAGATATTACTCGCTTTTTATGGCGATGATTTTACCGGCTCAACCGATGCGCTGGAGTCCCTTTCACGCGCCGGTGCCAAGACCGTATTATTTATTGAACCTCCTTCCAAAAAACTGCTGGAGCAATATCCCGGTTTGATCGCATATGGTGTAGCTGGAAATACGAGAGCCCTTTCTCCTGCTGCGATGGAGAAGGCATTATTACCAGCCTTTAAGAAAATAAAGCAATCGGGTGCCAGGCATATCCATTATAAGATCTGTTCCACATTTGATTCTTCCCCTACCATTGGCAGCATAGGGAAGGCTATTGATACAGGCGCAGTGGTATTTCGTAACAAGTTTGTTCCTCTGCTGGCAGCAGCACCCATATTAGGCCGGTATTGTTTGTTTGGAAATCTCTTTGCCCGCATGGGTATTGGAAGTGAAGGCACCATTCATCGCCTTGACCGCCATCCTTCCATGAGCAGGCATCCAGTTACTCCTGCTGATGAAAGCGATCTCCGTTTGCGCTTAAAAAAACAAACGAAGAAAAAAACCGGATTGCTTGATATCACCCAGCTCTCCAAATCAAAACCAGATATACAAAAAGAGGTTCAGCGCATTAAGAGGGAAGGAGCAGGAGTTTTATTGATCGATGCTGTTTACCAGGAACAGTTGACTATTATTGGTGAATTGCTGGAAGATTGGGCAAACGGGAAATCATTATTCTCAGTTGGCTCTTCCGGAATTGGAAGCGCGCTGGGTCAATTCTGGAATGAGCGTGGCATAATTGAACCAGTTAAAGAATGGTCAGACCCTGGAGATGCGGGACCAATCCTGGTTATATCTGGAAGCTGTTCCCCGGTTACGGATGCTCAAATTGAATATGCGCTATCCCACAGATTTGAGGAATTAATTATTGATGAAAAGACAATTTTAAAAGAAGATAAGAAGGAATTGGGCAGTGTTATCTGGAAAGCCCAGGTATTACTGCAGAAGGGTACGAGTGTTATTGTTCATGCCAATGGCACAAAAAGGAAATCAAAGAAGAATATTTCTCCAGAAAAGCTTGGACGCGCACTGGGTAGAATAGCACAAGAAATAGCAGCCCACAGACTATTCCGTCGTCTTGTGATTTCTGGCGGTGATACAAGTAGTTATGCCGCCCGTGAAATGGGAATTGTATCTGTAGAGATGATTGCACCGCTTATTGTTGGTGCTCCACTCTGCAAAGCATCAGCTCCCAATTCTCCAATAGATGGATTGGAGGTGAATTTCAAAGGTGGCCAGGTGGGCGCACCAAACTATTTCGAAGTACTAAAGACCGGTAAACCATAAATCGTTTAAAAGAAATCAAAAAATGAAAACTCTCGGATTAATACATACCTCCGCAACTCTGGTACCTGTATTTCAGCAACTCACCAATGAATTTTTACCGAAAGTAAAGACATTTAATATTGTTGATGATAGTCTGATCAAAAATGTAATTACTTGTGGTGAGATGACACCAGCTACCGCTCGCAGAGTGGTTAACTATGTTGGTTCTGCTGAAGCAGCAGGAGCAGACTATATATTAGTTACCTGTTCTTCTATTGGGGCTGCTGTGGAGGCATCTGCGGCATTAACCAAAGTGCCTGTTTTGAGAGTGGATCAGCCAATGGCAGATAAAGCGGTGTTAACCGGAAAGCGAATTGGCGTGATAGCCACCTTGCCAACCACACTTCAACCAACAAGTGATCTGGTTACAAGGAGGGCTGTAATCGCTAATAAACAAATAGAGTTGACATCAAAGCTTTGTGAAGGCGCTTTTGATGCCCTGATGAGTGGTGATGCAGCAACACATGATAAGATGGTTGCAGCAGCGTTGAAAGAATTGAGCGCAAGGGTTGATGTGATAGTACTGGCGCAGGCATCTATGGCCAGAGTGGTTGAAACACTGGATCCTTCAGAAAGAAAAATACCAATACTTGCCAGTCCTGCAATTGCCATTCAACATCTGGCTTCTATTTTATAATGAGCAATGAAAGGCTTTTCCAAAATATCATTATTTATTGGAGCATTAGCAGTAATTGGATTGCTGGCAGGCATTATTGTGCAGAATGAATACATCTATAAGCCTTCGGCAATTGCATTGAGTGCAGGTTTAGCTATTGGGTTGGGTGCAGTGGAAGGGCTAAAGGGATTTAGATATACTGCCTGGATTATTGCAGCAGTGGTAGCCGGGATGTTGTATCCCCAGGCGTTCACACATTGGGGTTCTTTTGATCTTCGAAATAAATGGCTGATGCTGGTGATCATTCAAACCGTAATGTTTGGAATGGGCATACAGATGAAGCTAAAGGATTTCTCCGGGCTTATGCAAACTGGCAAGGGCGTGGCAATTGGTTTATTTTGTCATTTCAGCATTATGCCAATGATGGGATTGTTATTGACGAAGATTTTCAATTTTGAACCAGAGATTGCGGCGGGTGTGATACTGATTGGATCCTGTTCCAGTGGATTGGCGAGCAATGTAATGGTTTACCTGGCAAGGGCAAACCTGGTATTGTCTGTTATTGTGACTGCGATGGCAACCATGGCAGCTCCATTTCTGACACCATTATTGATGAAATTGCTGGCGGGGGAATTAATTGCCATCAGTATTATAGGAATGATGATGGAGATCATTAAGATTGTAATAGTTCCTATTGGTGCAGCATTATTACATGATTACCTGCGGACTGGAAGTGGCAAAGGAAGAAATATAGTATACCTCTTATTTGCAATAGCAATTGCGTGGCTGCTGTTTTTGTCCCTGGGTGGATGGAATTACTTTATAGCGAATATTCAAAATAAGCAGGTACTGCAATCAATAGAGATTACCGGGTTTCTGCTGGCAGCAATTGTGGCAGGAGTGGTTTATCACCAATTGAGTAATGCATGGCCAAAGCTGGATGGTATTATGCCTTATCTCTCCATGTTTGGGATCGTCTATTTTACATTGGTTACAACAGCCGTGGGTAGAGACAATTTGATGCAGGTGGGTGTTTTACTGTTTATCAGTTCAGTTATACATAATGGAGCGGGCTATTTCTTTGGATATTGGTTAAGCCGATTGTTTAAGCTGGACAAGAATTCTGCACGAACAATTGCATTTGAAGTGGGATTACAGAATGGAGGGATGGCTTCAGGGCTCGCAGCCAGCATGGGTAAACTGGGAACTGTTGGATTGCCGGCGGCCGTGTTTAGTCCCTGGATGAATATATCAGGTTCTATCCTGGCCAATTATTGGAGGAAGAGACCTGTGCAAGAGGAGGAGGATTCAAAGAAAGAAAGACAATTCAAGGAATGAACAAGGAAGCACTTTCCATATTATTCTGCTTGTTATCTACGCTTGCATTTGCCCAAAATCCAGTGGCCGATTCAACGATGCAAAGGATTTATGAAGAGATAAAAACACCTTATAAATACGGATTGATCGTAGTTCCTGCTGATAACTCAAAAAAAATAGATTGCCCCAGTGTATTTCGTAAAGGAAATACCTGGTACATGACCTATATTCAATTTGACGGAAGAGGATATGAAACATGGTTATCAGAAAGTAAAGATCTGCTGCATTGGAAATCATTGGGAAGAATAATGTCTTTTTCAGATACCACGCATTGGGATAATAATCAAAAGGCCGGGTATATCGGGTTACAGGATCCCACATGGGGTGGAAGCTATGCACTTCAATCTTTTAATCATAAGTACTGGTTATCCTATTTTGGGGGAAAGGACAGGGGATATGAAGCAGGACCTCTGGCAATTGGAATTGCTTATACGGATAGAGAGCCCTCTAAAGCTCATGAATGGAAAAGAGTAGCACAACCAGTTCTTTCTTCCACTGATGCAGACGTGCGCTGGTGGGAGAATAAGAAATTGTTCAAGAGTACGGTTATATGGGATAAGGATAAAAGGACAGGATACCCATTTGTGATGTATTATAATGCCAATGGAGATTCAAGTGGAAATAAACCGAAATGGAGATGGTTTGAACGTATTGGAATGGCTGTTTCAGAAGATATGATGCACTGGAAGAGATTGGGAGATGATCCGGTAGTTCATCATCCAATTGGGATCACAGGTGATGCAGTATTACAAAAGATCGGTAATCTTTGGGTAATGTTTTATTTTGGAGCCTTCTGGGAAGGAAGAAAGGATGCATTTAACCGGTTTGCCTGTTCGTATGACCTGGTTAACTGGACGGACTGGAAGGGTGATGATCTGATCAAATCTTCAGAACCTTATGATGAAAGGTTTGCGCACAAATCATTTGTGGTGAAGTATAAGGGAATAGTTTATCATTTCTATTGTGCAGTGAATAATAAAGAGCAGCGGGGCATTGCAGTTGCAACCTCGGTAGACAAAGGGAAGAGCGAAATAAATTTCGTGAAAGAATAAATGCGATACGCCAGATTATATTTTGGTATTATCCTTTTGCAGTTTGCATTTTTGGGTAATGCGCAAATAAAAGATCCCGGATTTATCCAGGCTGAAAAGAATTTTGCCAATCCTCCAGCTTCAGCCAGGCCCTGGGTTTTTTGGTACTGGATGAATGCTGCTGTTTCAAAGAAAGGGATCACGGCTGACCTGGAAGCTATGAAACAGGTTGGTATTGCTGGAGCTTACCTGATGCCTATCAAGGATACAACTTCTCCTCCTCAGTTTTTACCGGCAGCGCGACAGTTAAGCCCTGAATGGTGGGCCCTTGTGAAGTTTGCGATGCAGGAGGCAAAGCGATTGAATATTAAACTGGCAATGCACGTTAGCGATGGCTTTGCACTGGCTGGTGGTCCCTGGATCACCCCGGAATTGTCTATGCAGAAACTGGTATGGACAAAGAGTTATATAAAGAAAGGTCAATCAATAAATATGTTGCTTGCAAAGCCCGAAACAAAAGAAGGATACTATAAAGATATTGCTGTGTTAGCCTATCCTGCCAATTCGCAAAACGCATTTAGAGATAAACCGCTTTCACCAACAGTTACCACCAGCTTTAATACCAGGGCTGATTTCCTGGCAGATGAAACAAATCAGAAAGAAACTTTCCGTGGGGATACGGTTTGCTGGATACAATATAATTATACCGAACCTTTCACCTGCAGACAAATAAGAATTCATACGGGAGGAAATAATTATCAGTCGCACCGCCTGATCGTACAGGCCAGCAATGATGGGATAAATTTTACAACAATTACAAGGCTCGATCCGCCCCGCCATGGTTGGCAGGATACGGATGAGGATGTAACTCATGGTATTCCTGCAACTACAGCCGTTCATTTCCGGTTTATATATAATAAAGAAGGTTCAGAACCAGGGTCAGAAGACCTGGATGCTGCTAAATGGCGGCCCAGCCAGAGAGTAATGGGAATTTATTTATCGGATGAACCAGTGATCAATCAGTATGAAAGCAAAAACGGATCCATCTGGAGAATAAGTAAAAATACTACTGAAGAGCAGGTGCCGGATTCAATGGCGGTTCCATTAAACAGCATTGTCAATCTGACTGGTAAGATGAATGCAGATGGACAATTGCAATGGGCAGCACCTTCCAATTCTGACTGGGTGGTTGTAAGAATAGGTCATACATCCACAGGTCATACAAACGCAACTGGTGGCGGAGGCAAAGGACTGGAATGTGATAAGTTCAATGCAACAGCTATTAAATTGCAATTTGATAACTGGTTTGGGAAAGTCTTTGAAAAAGTAGGACCTGAACTGGCTAAAGAAGTCCTCAAGGTATTTCACGTGGATAGCTGGGAGTGCGGAAGTCAGAACTGGTGTACCAATTTTGCAGCAGAGTTTAAGAAGAGAAGAGGATATGATTTGAATCCATACCTGTTGGCAATGACAGGAGTGCCATTACAGGATGCCAGTTCTTCTGAAAAGTTCCTGCGCGATGTGAGGCAAACCATTGCCGAATTAATAAATGATATTTTCTACAAGACGTTGAACCAGCTGGCACATGCAAAAGGATGCCAATTTAGTGCGGAATCAGTAGCGCCTACCATGGTGAGTGACGGCATGCTGCATTATAAGAATACAGATATCCCAATGGGAGAATTCTGGCTGAATAGTCCAACTCACGACAAGCCAAATGATATGCTGGACGCGATTAGTGCAGCACATATCTATGGAAAGAATATTATACAGGCAGAAGCTTTTACTTCTGTTCGAATGAGCTGGGGTGAGTATCCCGGAAATCTGAAAGCAATAGGCGACAGGAATTTTGCATTGGGAATTAACAGGATGGTACTTCATGTTTTTGCTCATAATCCCTGGATGGATCGTAAGCCAGGAATGACATTGGATGGAGTAGGATTGTATTTTCAACGGGATCAAACATGGTTTAAGCAAAGTAAGGTCTGGATTGATTATTTGGCAAGATGCCAGATGCTTCTTCAAATGGGTAAATCTGTTGTGGATATAGCTGTATTTACAGGAGAAGAAGTGCCGAGAAGAAGTGTATTGCCAGACAGATTGGTGACTACATTGCCAGGTATCATGGGAAAAGATAGAGTAGAATCAGAAAAGAAACGTCTTGCTAATATTGGCGAACCATTACGAACTATTCCGGATGGAGTTACACATTCAGCAAATATGGCTGACCCGGAAGACTGGATTGATCCTTTAAATGGTTATGCGTATGATTCATTCAATGAAGATGCCTTGAATCTCTCAACTGTAGATAAAAAGGGTAGCATCGTTTTACCAGGTGGTGGAAAATATGCAGTTTTGGTAATCCCGGGCAGGATGAAGATGCAACCTAATGGCGGTTTACTATCGCTAGGTGCAGCCAGGAAATTATTATACCTGGTGGATCACGGAGCCTCAATAATCATCAGCAGGGATTATTCTGCTGCTACAGAAATAAATGGGAAGGCAGACAGTTTAAGTTTAGTCCTGAAAGAATTATTTAGTCCGAAGTACAGGTTAAGAGTTCATCCAGCCCCTTATTTGGATTCAGTGATATTGAAATATGAGAATCCGAAACTGGGTGATCGCTCAACCAGCAATCAATACCAAAAAGACGTTATCATTGAAAATAATGATCATTCAATAGCCTGGCAGCACAGGAGGATGCCGGAAGGAGATATTTATTTTCTATCAAATCAGGAAAATTCCTATAAGAGTTTCGATTTAATAATAAGGGGGGAAGACTACCTTGGAGATTGGGATTATTATCTTCATAGGGAAAAGAGAATGCCTGAAATATGGGATCCCGTATCAGGCCAGGTATGGCCCGTGCGTGACTGGACGAAAGAAGGATCGAATTTCCGTTGCTATCTCAGCCTGATGCCTTATGCATCCACCTTCATAATATTCAGAAAGGATAAGCCAAAAAATTATTCTGTAAGTATGAGAACTGCTGTAAAGAGGTCTGTGATGGAAATAAAGGCTCCCTGGAATGTTCAATTTGATACAGCTTATGGAGGGCCTGAACAGGCTGTGCAATTTGATTCATTGAAAAGCTGGACAAGTAATGAAGACCCCCGGATTCGATATTATTCGGGAACAGCAATTTATTCCAATACCTTCAGCCTGGACGAGAAGTATAAGCATGTATATTTATTCATAGATTCAATTTATAATATTGCAACAGTTAAGATCAATGGTAAAATAGCCCAGGTTTTTTGGACTCCCCCCTATGACCTTAATATCGCTTCATTGATTAAACAGGGAAAGAATACCATTCAAATTGAAGTGACCAATACCTGGGCAAATCGCCTGATTGGCGACAATCTGCTGTCTGCAGATAAACGGGTAACCTGGACAACTGCTCCTTTCCGGTTATCAGGCAAACCTCTTCTGCCTGCCGGACTTGTTGGAAATGTAAAAATATCTTTTGGTAGGTAGTATATAAAATAGGTATGAAAAAACTGTTCTTATATTTTTTATTGTTGGCAGTGTTTGTAACCCAGGCCCAGAATAACAAGTATAATATCGTATGGACCACTCAAAGCCAAAACCCTTCTGAATCCATGCCCTGTGGTGGTGGGGATATCGGTATGAACGTATGGGTAGAGAAGGGAGAACTTTTCATTTATGTTGCACGTAGTGGAAGCTTTGATGAGAATAACGCATTATTGAAATCGGGCCGCATTCGCCTGAACTTATCGCCCAATCCATTTGCTGGTTCTACTTTTAAACAGGAACTGCATTTACAGGAAGGATATGTCACCGCTGAAGGAGAAAATAATGGTGTAAAAGCAACGATAAGAATATGGGCAGAGGTGTTTGATCCCGTTGTTCATATTGATATCAATAGTAATAAATCGATTACGGCAGAAGCAACTTATGAAAGCTGGCGCTACCAGGACCGGATACTGACAGCAAGAGAGAATTTTGCTAACTCCTGGAAATGGGCTGCGCCAAAAAATAATATTGGGTATAAAGAAGAAATTGCGTTTAATGGAAACGCCGTTCTGTTCTATCACCATAATCATGAGAAAACAATCTTTGATACAACAGTAGCCCACCAGAAATTGGGTTCAGTAAAAGACCAATTGTATAATCCCCTTCGCAAGCTTGCATTTGGTGGGTATTTTGAAGGAAAGAATTTTGTTCCTGCGGGTACTTCCGATGGCGTTTATCTTGATATTGATTTCAGGGGGTGGAAACTGAAAACCAAATCACCGGCAAAATCCAGCTCTTTAAGCCTTTACTTCCATACTGCACAGACAGAGTCAATTGATACATGGAAGCAATCGCTGGATTCACTTCATAAGAAAGCGTTGGCTGCATCAAAAACTGCATTTGCCCGAACACAGGTATACTGGAAGGATTTCTGGAACCGCAGCTTTATCCGGATTGATGAAGGCAATCCTAACTCTGAAGCCTGGGAAGTAGGTCGCAATTTTCAATTGTTCCGTTATATGCTGGCCATTAATGCAAAAGGCCATTGGCCAACAAAATTCAATGGCGGGCTGCTGACAGTTGATCCAGTATTCACTGATTCTGTCAATAAGAAGCTCACGCCGGATTATCGTAACTGGGGAGGAGGTTTACATACCATGCAGAACCAGCGGCTGGTTTATTTCCCCACTATAAAGAATGGAGATTGGGATGTATTACAATCACAACTGGAATTTTATTTCCGCATAGTAAAGAATGCAGAGTTGCGTACCAAAGTTTACTGGAAGCATGGGGGTGCCTGTTTTACTGAACAGATGGAGAATTATGGTTTACCGGATTTTGCCGAGTATGGTACAGACAGGCCTGATGATTATAATCCTGGAGTTGAGTACAATGCCTGGCTGGAATATATTTGGGATACTGTCTTTGAATTCTGCCTGATGATGTTGGAAGAGCAACGGTATACAGGAAAAGATATTTCATCATCTATTCCGTTCATTGAAAGTTGTCTTCAATTCTTTGATGAGCATTATCAATACCTTGCCAAAGAGAGAGGAAGAAGAGCGCTGGATGAAAATGGGAAACTGATCCTGTTTCCCGGATCAGGCGCTGAAACTTTTAAAATGGCAACAAACTCTACTTCTACTATAGCAGCTCTTCAGACCATACTTAAAAGATTATTGCAGCTTCCACCGCAATATGCCACTCCGGAAAAAGTAAAACAATGGAGTGCGCTGTTACAAAGGATTCCGCCGATTAATTTCACTTCATTTAATGGTCATCCTACCATTGCACCTGCCAAAACATGGGAAAGAGTGAATAATGTTGAGTCACCACAACTTTATCCTGTTTTTCCCTGGGGGATTTATGGAGTTGGTAAGCCCGGACTGGATACTGCTATCAATACCTGGCTCTATGATACCAATGTGGTAAAATTCAAAAGTCATATTGGATGGAAACAGGATAATATCTGGGCCGCACGGTTGGGACTTGCCGATGATGCCTGGAAATATACTTCCGGCAAACTAAAAAACTCCGGAAGAAGGTTTCCTGCATTTTGGGGGCCAGGGTTTGACTGGGTGCCTGATCACAACTGGGGTGGTAGTGGTATGATCGGTTTACAGGAAATGTTGATGCAGGTAGATGATAAAAAGATTTTACTTTTCCCTGCATGGGATAAGAACAGGGATGTGCATTTCAAGTTGAATGCTCCTTACAATACAACTGTTGAAGCTGAATTAAAGAAGGGCAAACTGATCAACCTTATTGTTTTGCCTGAAGCAAGAAAGAACGATGTTCAGGTGTTATTAAAAGAATGATCTTTACCAGTCGTCCGTTCTGAAACTTGAAACAGGAAATCCTTCAGAACTGAAGAGTTCACCCACTACCCAATCCTTAAATGCATAGCGTACTGCAACCGGTGCAGCCACATCAGGTGAGGAAACCAATACGGTGCCACCTGAAATCACGGCTTTCGCCGGTCTCCAGAATTTATCAGCTCCTGCAATTTCAAAATTGGTTAATGGTTTAGTAAATGAGGTAAGTCCGTTAGGCGTGTCTGTGAACCGTATCCTTGCTACATTTCCGGTAATCGTCATGGTATCAAATAAAGGACTGGCATAGGCAAATCCTTTCTGTCCATAAGTTTTGGCCAGTGCCATTAATGCCAATCGCTTTCCACCAGCCTCTTTGTTGGCAGGATGAATAAGATTTTCCTCGCCAATATCCATCACCACAGCCATACCACTATTCGGAATAAGCTTTACACATTTGCGTTGCGCATCCCGCACGTAAGCAGAATTGGCTTTTACATCCCTGCTATTGGTGGGCAATTGCGCATAATTATAGGGCGCGATCTGTACATAATAAAAAGGAAAATCACCCTGACCGGATTTTTCTCTCCAAAGCTTCACCAGGGCAGGGAATAATTTTTCATATTGGTCCGGCCTGTCTTTATTGCTTTCTCCCTGGTACCATATGGCTCCTTTTATTCCATAGCCAAAGAAGGGACCGATCATACCATTGTAAAAAACTGTTGGGGTGCGACTGTCAAGACCAGTAGTCTGATCTGGTTTTGGGATTTTGATATCAGGAAATTCTTTCAATGATTCTTCACTCATCCAGGCCTCGGCAGAGGACCCACTATAACTAATATGCATCAGACCAACCGGAACTTTTAGCCGTTCCTGTATCATTCGTCCAAAATAATAAGCAGTAGCGCTGAAATTGGAAACTGCTTCCGGCTCGGCGCTTTTCCAGTATGACCACTTGACGGTATCCTGGGGAGTTGTCTTAATTGACCGGGGTACTGTAAAGAGGCGTATTTTATCGTTGGTAGAATTATAGATGGCATCATTGGAACCCAGAACAGGCTGGTCCCGGAAACCCTTCATGGGCATTTCCATATTAGATTGGCCACCACAGAGCCAGACCTCCCCAATAAGAACATCATGCAACACAATGGAGTTGCCGCCCGTCACCTTTATTTCATAAGGTCCACCAGCTACGGGGGTGCTGATCTTTGTTTTCCATTTGCCATTGGCATCCACTGTAGCAGAATATCGCCTGTTATTCCAGCCTGTGCTGACTGAAACAGTGCTTCCTGGTTTGGCATTGCCCCAAAAGCCAACTTCCGCCTGTTGTTGCAGAACCATATGATCTGCAAAAAAAGGTGGGAGGGTAACCTGGGCAATTGTTATAATTGATACAGAAAGGCAAAAAAAGAGAATAAAGAGGGTCAGCAGGCGTTGGGTCATAATGCGTTTATTTATCCCTTAAATGTAAAAATAAAGTGCGAAGTTAGGAGCACGAATGAAGCAATATGAAAGAAAGTAAGGAGGGGTCCCATAAGAATATCTGGTATGGAGTGGGGAGGCAAAGGATCGAGATCCCGAGGACCATATTAAAAACAAGAGTGCAGGGAAATCTTTTGCTCAAGCACCTTCATATCTGCACCATCGGTTATTATCCGAAAGCAAAGGATCATTATACTTACCGGAAAAAGGGGCTGCCGGAGAATTTCCTTTTTTATTGCGTGGATGGGCATGGATGGTACCAGCTAGGAGATCAGCGCTATGAAGTAAGTCCCAATGAATTTTTCATCCTTCCCCAAAATGTGGAGCATGCTTATGGCAGCCATGCAGGCGATCCCTGGAGCATTTACTGGATCCATTTTGGTGGAGATTCACTAAAAGAGTTTAACCAGATCAAGGCTGTTCAAAAACACTTTAAACCTTTTTATATAAAAGACAGCGGGGATATACTCCCGATCTTTACCAAGATATATAAGACACTGGAACTGGGTTATAGTATCGATAACCTGCTTTTTGCAAATATGTGCCTTTCTCATTTCCTTACCCTGTTTGTTTATAACAGCCGGCATTATGTGACGCCTGTTCAAAACGATAAGACAGATTGTGTGGATAATGCAATTCTTTATATGCAGGAGCACATCAACGAGAATATTTCCCTGAATGAGCTTAGCAGCCAGTATAATTATTCGGTATCCCGCTTCTCTAATTTATTCAAGCAGAAGACCGGCTATGCGCCAATCGATTATTTTGTACAGATGAAAATGCAAAAAGCCTGTCAGCAGCTGGATTTTACCAATAAATCCATCAAGGATATTGCCTTCAGTATGGGATTTGATGATCCCTATTATTTTTCCAAGAGGTTTAGCACCATGATAGGAATGTCTCCCAAGAAATATCGCTCTCTTAACAAGGATTAATAATTCGGATTTATTCTGATCGCAGGCTTTTAACCGGATTTGCCAGTGCGGCCTTAATTGACTGGAAGCTTACTGTACCAATAGCCAATAGGATCGAAATCACTCCTGTTGCAATAAATATCCATGCACTTATCTGGATATGATAATCGAAATTATTCAGCCAGCTTTTCATGGCCCACCAGGCAATAGGAGATGCGATCACAAATGAGATAATCACAAGCTTTAAGAAATCTTTTGACAGCAATGTGCTGATAGAAATTACAGAAGCACCCAATACCTTTCTGACACCAATCTCCTTGGTTCTATTCTCTGCCATATAAGCTGTCAGTGCAAATAAACCCAGGCAGGAAATGAATATGGCCAGACCGGCAAAAATGGAAGCCAGTGTGCCAATCCTTTTTGTTCCTGTAAATTTTTGGGCATTTGCCTGATCAGCAAAATAGGGATCAAAAGGGTTATCAGGATTATATTTCTTCAGAATTGCCCCAATGGTCTTGATATTTCTGGCTAATGGCCTGTTTGAATTCAGTCTGAAACTCATGGTGCCAAACCAATGTTGAGGGCCGGGGCCATGAATTACTATCGGATAGAACGAGGAAAATGGGGAACTTGTCACGAAATCTTTCACCATACCTACAATATGCCAGTTACAATCACGGTTTTTAACAATCTGTCCAATCGGATCAGTAAAGCCCATGATCCTGGCTGCAGATTCATTAATTAGTATGGCAGATGAATCCGTAGGATAACTTTCAGTATTTATGTCCCGACCTTTGACAATTCTCAAACCCATTGTTTTAGCAAAATCCTTATCGGTAAAATAAAGGCCTGCATTAAATCTTGGTGAGCCCGGTTTTTTACCTTCCCACTCATAACTATCATCTGCATTCCAGGTATCTGTAACCGGTGAATTGCTTCTGGAGATGGAAGTGATTGCACCGCTATTCATCAGTTCATAACTGATTGCATTAAATTTGGTGTTTACATCTCCTTTCATATATACAAATGCCAGATTTTCTTCGTTATATCCAACATCACGATGCTGGCCATAAAGTATCTGCCTGTATATTACAATTGTACAAATGATAAAGGTGATAGCAAAGGTAAATTGCAATACTACCAGAACCTTTCTTGGAGTAACAAGTGCATTTACGGCTTTAAACGTTCCTTTTAATACCCTGATCGGCTGATAGGATGAGAGGTATAATGCCGGATAAATTCCGGCGAGTATTCCAGTTACCAAAATAAAACCAAGAAAACCTAGCCAGAAATATGGATTGTTATAAGGAACCACCAAATTCCTATAGGTTAGAACATTAAACCATTTTAGATTAGGTTCTGTAACCAGCAAGGCAATAATCCCGGAGAGCAACGCCACCAGTATGGATTCAATGATGAATTGCCTTACAATGGAAATTTTTCTTGCACCAGCCACTTTACGAATACCTACTTCGCGTGCACGGTTCATACTTTTTGCGGTGCTAAGGTTCATATAATTGATGCATGCCAGCAGAAGAATAAAACAGGCTATAATTAAAAAGAGTCTGACTGTACTTATCTGGCCACCTGCCTGTTTCCCATTTTCAAAATTTGAGTACAAATGCCATTTTGAAAGAGGATGCAGGAAAGTTTCAAATTTTGCATCATCCGAATGCTCTTTGACAACATTTTTAATGCGCGCATTGGCGAACTGTTCGTTTGTACCTGGTTTAAGTAACACAGCCGTTTTGATATAAGAAGTAGCCCACTCTGCACGCATCCAATGTACTTCATTCATATAACTCCAGGGTCCCAGCCAGTTAAAATCGAATTCGGTATTATTTGGCAGATCTTTTAAAACACCGGTAATCATAAAATCACCAGTGCTGTCAATTCTCACAGTTTTACCCATTACATCAGTACGACCAAATAGGGATTTTGCAAATGATTCAGTGATCACAAATGAGCGAGGCGTACTTAAGGCTGTATTTGGGTCACCGTAAAGCAAAGGGAAATCAAATATTTTTAGGAATGAGGAATCAGTTAATAGACCCCATCTTTCCATATGCTTATCCCCTGCATGAAATAAGAAAGAATAGACCTCATTGATGCGAGCGGTTTTTTCAACAAATGGATAAGAAGTGTTCAGTAGTGGTCCTAAAAGCATGGAGGTCCCGGGCCATGTAACAATTTTTCCTTCATCCATCGTTTGGCTCCATGCCATGTAAATACGGTCTTTCTTCTTATGAAAGCTATCAAAGCTCATTTGATTTTGGATCCATAAGAAAAGGAGCAGAGCGCTTGCAATACCCATCGCTAACCCCAATATCTTAATTATGGAGAATACCCTTCCCCTTGCAAGGTTACGCCAGGCCAGCTTGAAATGGTTGCCAAGCATGAGATTTCTATTGACCGAAAATACAGATGGGACTTTTCGTAACTCTATGGGTTCGTGTTTACGCCTGACCCGATTTAATAGTCGCTGAACATCGGGATCTGCAGCTTCTTTAACCGGTGCATTCCAGATTTTAGTGAAAGCATCAATAGAATGATGAATGTCAGGATTATCCTTTACCAGTTTTTCCAGTTCCCGCAATTCATCAGGACTGGCTTCTCCGGAAAGTTTTCTTGCTAATAATTTCCAAATACGATCATCCATCATGGCAACAGTCTTTCAGGGCTATACTTTGCCTGAATCTGCAAAGTAAATGCCTGATGGCTAATTAATTGAATAACAGTAGAAATAGAGGTGCCAGTATGTATCACCTGTACGGATTTGATACACTCAATGATCGGTTATATGACAATTAAAAACTAACGGTTACTGGTTTACCTGAGTAGCTCATTTTCTTAATTTCTCCGGATGGAATGAGTTGTATATTAAACTCGTGCTTTATTGGTAATGCCTGATATTGTTTGGAGGGATCTGATTGAATAGATAATTTTTTTGTTTTATCGTTCCAGCTAAAACTTGTCAGGGTGGCTTTTCCTTTTAAATAGTCCTGGCTATTACCATCATCTTCATACATTGTATACTTTCCATCAGCGCCAGCATAAATTTTTATTGTCATTGGGCCATTTACAACTTCAGTAGTGTATTGCCGAATGGGATCAACTGGAATAATGGCACCGGCTCGTGCATAGATGGGCATGGTAGCAAGATCCACTGGCCTCGTAATTTCTTTTCCACCTTCCAGCTTTGTATTGGTCCACCAGTCATACCATTCTCCTTTCGGCAATTGCAATGTCTTTGTAGTTGCACCTTTGGAGAAAACGGGAGCAATCAATAGATCACGTCCCCATAAGTATTGATGTGCAGATTCATTTTGTTCTTCCGGATAATGCAGCCACAGTGCACGCATAAGTGGCATGCCCGTTGTTCTTGCCTCCCACACTAATGTATAATTGTAAGGAAGTAACTGATAGCGCAGCTCATCGTATTTCCTCACTATCGGTTCAATAGCAGGGTTATTAAGTTCAGACATCAACGGCACAACCCTGTCTTCACTCGGTCCCATATAACTCAATCCCCAGCCCCATGGCAATCTTGTTCTCCAGGTGCGGCCATGAGAACGGAATGACCCACAGAATGCAGCAAACTGGTACCAGCGTGTATATAATTCACCTGTCAGCTCTTCATTGGAATAAAATCCTCCAATATCAGAACCCCAATAGGGACCAATGCTCAATGAATAATTCAGTGCAACTGCTAATTGTGCTTCTAACGTTTTCCAGGAAGATTCTGTATCTCCTGACCAAACCCATCCACCCCATTGTGCGATGCCAGGATAACCATTGCGTTGCAAACTCCAGGGGCGAAGATTGGGATAAGAAGAGAGTTGACCTTGGTAATATAATTGGTGACGCTTGATACGTTCAAACAAATTAAACCAGTCGCCCTCATCCGGCCAGAAACCATCAGTTCCTGCTTCCATTAATGGAATATGCTGTTTCCAATATTCCTGGATATGTGATGCATCCACAATTTCACCAGGTTTAACAGGTATATTTCCATGAAGAGAAGGCAATTTATCTCTGTCCCATGGAACCATGTGCAGGATCACTTTTACATTGCGATTATGCATGTCAGTGAAGAACTCCTTTACCGGCCGTTTGAATACTTCAGGATTCGGTTCAAATGAAGGTTGACGCATATTCCATCCCCGGGGACAAAAACCTGTTCCCAAATAAATAACAGCATCAACTGGTATCTTCTTATTTCGGAATGTATCTACTATGCCGATCATCTGGTATTCATCAATGAGTGTGCGATGTGATTGCATATATCCCAGAGCCCATTTGGGTGGCATGGCTGCAGGCCCTGTGATGTAAGAAAAATCCTTCATCAGCTTTGATGGTTCATGTGCATCAAAAACAAAGAGATCATATAAACCAGGAACCATTTTATCGATAGGATGAACGCCTTTGCCACTATTCAGTCCCTGGTTTGTTTGTGTTTGCGGTTGACCATTTGGATCAGCAGGTTTATAGGGAATGAATACTCCTTTATTTTTTTCACGCATATCCACCAGTACCCATGGAGTGGCAACAAATAAAGCCCATCCTCCTGTACCTACTAACATTGCTACCGGATTCCGGGATCCATACATATCCGATTGCCAACGGGGCTGCATGCTGTCAATGGCACCGCGCCTGTCAAATTGAACAGGAGCAGTACGCCAGGGAACACCAGGTGTTGGCTTTGGCCCACCTTCACCCATTCCCAATACAGGATGATCATCGATGGCAAAAGCAAGATTACCATCTTCCTGGAAAGTTAATTGCTGGATGATCTCATTCCTGCTATTGGAGACGATCACTGACAAGGGGGAAGGATTAACCTGTACATTCAGGTTCCCTACCTTTTTCTGAACGGAGGTACTAATAGTTCTGAGACTGATGACGGGTGCGCTATATATTCTTTCCACCACTGCAGGCGTAAATGGAAAGCTACTATTGTACGAAACAGGTTTTAAAGTAATGCGAATGCTATTTTCTCCGGCTTTACGAATATCCAGTTGTGCAGGTTTGCCATTAGCAGTAATCTGTTGGGAGTTAGCATTTGTGGGAAAGATTAAAAGGTATACCAGGGGCGAAAGCAGGAGTCGGATATAAAAGGTCATAGCAATCAATTTAGTAACTGCTGAATTCAGGAAACCAGGTTTAACTGTTACGCCATTGTTTTCTTATATTCAACTAAGTTGAATGCTAATTTACAGGATTATGGAATCCGTCCAAATATTTTCAGAGATGATTATCAAAGGAGTGCCGATGCAGTAATTATTAATCGTTAAAGAGATTAAAGCAGATTCATAAGGTTAATATCCATATGCTTTGCATTCTGACAATGGTGAGAAGGGACAGGATCAAAATCCTAACACAGGAAGATCTGGCAGGAGACCAAAATAAACCTGTGCTGCTGTTTCAAACCTGCTCTCATTGGAGAATCCATGTTGACGTATCACCTGCATATCACACATGTATCCTGACAATTTATTTTTTGTATAGATGGCTGTGCTTCCTGCGGCTGAATACATCATATCAACCACCTGTACACAACTTTGATTGGTATGTGTAGTTGCCAGCAGCAGATCTGCTCTTTCCTCCATGGATAGCATTTCTTTATCCTGTGTTTTGCTCCAGTATTTATTTAAAACATGATACAGGTAAGCGGTAGCAGATTGAACAATGGCTTCTGCCATTCCCAGTTTGCGTTGTACGCTTCCCCTTTCTTTCATGGAAACGGCAGAACCAAAAGGAACTTTTGCAGCTGCCATAGTCTTTAATTCTGTAATTGCATTACGGGCCACTGCCAGCGCCACTGGGGAGATAAGACTTACAATACTTACACCGATAGCAGGGTATTTATATAATGGCGCACTAAAGTATTTATTAGGTTGAATGTTGGGATCAAGGAAATAGGTAAGATGTGTGGGAACAAACACGCCGTTAGCTACCACATCATTACTGTCAGTGGCTTTCATACCGATGGTGTGCCATGTATCCTTGATCTGGATATTGGTCGCTTTCAGAAATACGCCTATCACTACTGGCCTGCCATCGATCATCTTTGGCCTTTCCCCATCCATAACAAGTGCAGAAACAAAAATCCATTTGGCTTCATGAACATTACTGGCCAATGGAGTTCTGCCATTGATAATATAGCCCTCATTAGTAGGAGTTGCCATCATGGGAGGATGGAATGCCCCTGCAATAAAAGTATCCGGTCCGTCTTTATAAATCTCTTCTATTCCTTTTTCAGGAAGGCGATTGCACCACCAGGCTGCAGTATTACCCACCATCATTGACCATCCGGCGGCTGTGTTATAGCTCGCAACTTTTTCAGTAAACTGGGCAGTAGTTACAGGGTCTGCTTCATGACCGCCCAGTGATTTTGGGAGATATAACTTATACAGGCCTGCTTTCTTCAATGCTTCAAAAACCGGGGTGGAAAGCCGGCGGTTTTCCGCTTCCTGATCAATACATTGGCTTAAGGAAGGTCCGATCTCACCTACCAGCTTAGCTAATTTTTCCATACTTAGAAATTTAAGATAAAAGTTAAGGGGTTGATTATTATGAGTTAAAGCTAGCAAGAGGCCGTCAGGTTAACCTTTCTAAAAAGATCAATAATCTTTCTGATCCAATCAATATCCGGGTTTTATATAGGTTTTGTTCGGGTTGTATTCGGATCAATAGCGCTCGGAACGCTATTGATTCGAATCAGAGTCGAATGAGAGTAAAACAAGAATCTATTGCAATCGGTCTTAAAGAGAGAAAGGGGAAGAGTCTAACTTACTGATTTTGAAGGCTGGTCCGGAATTGGAGAGGAGAACTGCCCATTTTCTCCTTAAAGATCCGGCTAAAATGGGTTGGGTTCTCAAATCCACATTCATAGGTTATGTCTGTGATACTGAGCGTTGTATTTTCCAGTAATTCTGCCGCCAGGGTCAATCTTTTTTTTATCACCCATTTTGCTGGCGTGTCATTGAATATCCGCTTGAACTCCCGCTGGAAACTGGGAATGCTTTTCGCAGTAAGCTTGGCATAATCTGCCAGTGAGAGTTTGAATGTATAATTATTCTGCATTACCTCTTCCATGGATACATCTGTTTCATTGCTAAGTTGATAAAGCCAGGAAAGCAGTCTCCTGTTGTTGTTTTCAGTTAACAGCGAAAGTATCAGTTCCTTAAACTTTAGTTCCAGCAGATTTTCTGGCGGGGGAGGTGATTGAGTAAAATACGGCAGCATGGAAACAAAGAAAGACCGGCTGATATCATTAACATGTAAAGGAAGCACATGGTCAACTGCTGCTTCCGGTAAATTCGCCATTGGCAGACTTTTGTTATTCTCTTTTATTAAATGCTTCAGGAAATCATCCGGCATAAAGAAAGCCATCACACACCAGTCTTCTCCAACTGGCTTTTCAGAAATATGTGTTCCTTTTTTGATGAACATACAGGAACCCTGTCCAAGTTCCCAGGATTGATGGTTCTTATGAAAGATCCGCCTGCCGCTGATTACATAGATGATGAGATTTCTTTCAATAAAGAATTTTTCTTTCTTTTCAATCTGTGGACATTCATACTGGGTAAACAGCAGATCCTTGCAGGTCAGTTTGAGAGACAGGCCAGGAAAGGTTTTCAACGTTTCGTACAGGTTGATCATAACGGCAAATCTGTAGCGAATTTAGATTTTTTTGACCTTATCCCTTAACCAGCTGGTCAGCCATCGACCTAATGAATTCTTTTTCAGCAGGATGACTGGTTTGATTCAGTGCAGTTATTAGATACTCATTGGCCAATTTACACCTTCCCTGCAATCCATGAAATTTCCCAAGGGTTAAATTGAGTAAATAATACTGGCTTAGAAATCGATGACGTTCCAGTGTCTCCAGTATTCTAAAAGCTTCATCCTTCCTGCCAGCATAGAAAAGGGCGATTGCATAGTTCAGTTCAACGAAGGGATTTGGATTATTATTCAGTAACTGTTTATACAGCTGTGATATGGTAGGCCAGTCTGTGTCCTCGAAATTTTTTGCAGTAGCATGAAGGCAGGCGATGGAAGCTTCCAAATGATAAGATGAAAGGTTATTATGACGGGCACTTGTTAGAAATTCACAGGCGAGCTGGATCAGGTCTCTGTTCCAAAGCGATCTGTCCTGGTTCTCCAGATCAATCAATTCTCCCTTGTAGCCAAAACGAGAACCAAAACGAGCTATATTAAAAAGCATCAATGCCTGTAAGGCTGCAGTTTCATGAACACCGATGCCGCTGTTTAAGATAGACTGATTAAGGAGGAGAGCTTCTTCACATAATTCTTCCCGCAGTAAATCCTTCCCCCAGGAAGATTTATATCCTTCATTATAGAGCAGGTAAATTACTTTGTGAACAGTGGGTAATCTGGATTGCAAAGCCTGTTGTTGTGCTTCTTCAAATAATATTTTTTCATCCCTGATCTTTTGCCTGGCGCGAAGTAAAAGTTTATCTACACCATCGATCGTCATTCCTAAAACTTTGGCAATGGCTTCCACACGAAGATTGGCAACATATTTTAAAGTAATTGCTACCTGGACCTTGGGAGCAAGATCGGGATGGGCACAGGCAAAAAGTAAACGGAGATGCTGGTCGTCAAGAATTGATTCGGTAAAGCGTGACTCTATCGTAACAATATTTTCATTTCCGGTTATCCCGGTAAATCTTTTTTCTTTCTTTAAAGAATTAATGGTTTTGTTTTTGGCAGCTTTATAGATCCACCCAGCAGGATTAACTGGTAAACCATTAACACGCCAGTCATTTAGTGCCGATGAAAAAGTATCCTGAACAATATCCTCGGCCTGCTGCCAGTCGAGATCACGGAATGAATAAAGTACAACCACTACCATTTTACCAAAATGGTCTTTGTATAATTTATCGATAGTGGTTTGAACCAGCTCCATTATTTATAATTTTCAATAATAGGACGCACTTCCCGCACTGCAATTCCTTTTTGCACCAATGGGCAGGTTTGAGCAATAGAGACTGCCTGCTCAATATTTTCCGCAAAAATTATATCATAACCCGCAATGCCTTCTTTGGATTCAATGAATGGTCCATCAGACAAAACACTATCTCGTGTAACATATCGTCCTGTGATACCCAAAGGTTCGCCATTGACATAATTACCCGATTCGGCAATGGATTTGATCCATTCCATCATAATGGGAACAATGGCGAATCTTTCCTCATAGGTCATATTTTTCAGGCGGTTAAGATCTTCCCGGACAATGAGCATGAACTTTTCCATATAGTTAATTTAATGAGTGATAAATTTTAAAATGCATAGACAACTCCGATATTCCATTTGAAAGAAGTACCCGAAAAATTTACCGACATTGGCAGCACTCCCATCAGGTATAGTGATACCGGCATGCATTTATAAGATATATCCATGGCCGTGGAACCAAAAAGTCCATCCATTTTACCAGTGAAATTAAAATAAAACAATTGGGGACTGATACGAAAACGGACTGTTTCTCCCAGCGTTGGAATATTACTACTCATGGAAATGAAATGGCCGGACAGCTGTTTATCAAATCCATGGTTATACCGGTATTCAACAGTAACCGGGATAGGACTTTTATAGGTAGCAATTATTCCTCCACAAAGATTTCGCTGCGCCTGAATAATCTCATCCCCCTCAGTGTCTATTCTGTTCCGGAAAAACAGGAAAGGATCTATACCGGCAATAAGCCGAATGGTTGAGTTGTCCTTAATAATGAATCGAAACCAGCTATTGGCGATCCAGGGTTTACCATTGAAACCCAATGCAAAATCAGGTTCATAGCTGAACCATTTTCTTCTTATCACCAGTCCGCTAATACTGATGGGGCTGTTGAAGGAAAAAGCAGGAATAGGTGCAAATCCTGTATTAACCAGGAAGACCCGCCCGGATACTTTGGTTGTGGTGCTGGCACAGCTATCCTGGGAATGGGATTCAGAGGAAACCAGTAAGATTAGGCATATAAGCAGGGCGCGGGCCATATCGGAAAGACAATGGCCAGGTCAAAATCCGGACAGATTATGATAATATTTTTAGACCAGGGGAAGCTTCTCAAGGGCCTGAACCAGCAGGAAGGCTGTTGCCAGGAAATAAACGGCAGTAAATAGCTGAACAGCACGATTGGTCTTTGCAATATAATATCCAAATAATGGGATTAGCTGAAGTGAATGTATACCTATGAAATGTGCCACCCGGAGATCCCCAAATTCTGTACTCCAGTTAACAACAGGAAGTCCGGGTCCACCCATTGGTCCGCCCACGGTATGTGAAAGATGAGATGCTATGTAACCGCCTTCAAAGGCGAATATTGCAAATACAAAAATGCCTAACCTTATTCCCCAGATATATGGCATCGGAACGCTAAATTGCTTTTGTTTACAAAACCTGTATCCAATTACTACCGTCCAAATAACAAGCGTGGTAATGGCGGTGCCCATTAAATAAAATAAAGATCGATAAAACGGAGTGGTTGTATTAAAATGGGAAAGTCTTCCGTTGGCAGCCTGCCAGGTGATAATAAACTGTTCAATGATCATAACAATAACCACCATCCAGGTATAATTTCTCACCTGTCGTTTGTTATTAAGGTATTCGAGAAACCAGCCCATTGTCCAACAGAATATCCAGATGGAAAGAAAGAATTTGGCAGGTTTAATAAAGGCATTAATACCAAGAACTGTTATATCTGTCGTCTGTGACAGGATGAGGCAAATAATGCCTCCTGCAAAATAGATCCATCCGAAATAATAAAGGATGGGGTTTCTTCTTCTTATTTCGTTTAGAAATCTCATAGGTTAATAAATTTTCAGGAAATGCCTTACACAAATTAAGCCATAATGCATGAAGTTATTAACCTATATTACCTGTTTTGGTGCCCGTTTTATTCTCTTCTCAGGCTCTTGACTGGATTAATGATACCCGAATTGGAGAACCATTTTGCAGGGATAACAGAACAGGCATTTTGTACTTGACGCATTTCATCAGCCAGGGCTTTGGCTAACAACCCTGCTGTATATTCCATAGTGACCACTCCATTACTTTGCGGCATGTTTTGCATTTAAAGAGGTGTTGGTGCCTTTTTCCGGCTAAGTAAATGCCAATCGGTTATTTTCCTGATCATCAATAAATTGCCGCTAAAAATCGGTTTCAGGTTGTCCCGTGTTGATACATCGTATGTTCAGACTTGAAAGGTAAAATAAATACAAATGGCGGGCATATATTCCTCATAATATGTCCAATGATCTCTAATTAAGCAACTGCTAAAGCGTAATGGCATAGGGTATAGTTTTTGTTTCCCTTTATATTAAATCTATAATTATGGAAACTGTGAAAAGCACCAAACCAAAGGTGAGTCAGGAAAAGGATGTAGTGTTATCTTTTCTCGAGGCATTGAATAATGAGGATTTTAAAACAGTCAGGCAATATTTAAGTGATGATATGGTATTTGATGGCGTTCTCGGGCATCGTGAAGGAGCAGATACCTATGTGGATGACATGAGAAAGATGAAGTTCAAATACAAGGTACTAAAAGCATTCGCAGACGAAGATGATGTATGTGTGCTGTATGATATCAATATGTCCGGAACAACTATTTTTACTGCCGGATGGTATAAAGTACACGACAATAAAATCAAATCCCTCAGGGTGGTGTTTGATCCACGACCCATTATAGGACAATAGCTTAACTGTTACTGGCAGATTATTATACGGTTATTGTAATCCGGGCTTTTAAGCCTCGGAAATAAGCCTCCCTTATATTAACCGCGCTTCTCTTGTTTTTCCGTATTTTCCTCTGGTGAAGCGGATCTTCTTACATATACTTTTCTGGGTAGGCTACCTGGCACTTGATACTTTGCTTGTTTTTGTTTGGGATGCATCCCGGATGATAGGATACCCCGGGTCAACGAATATGGATGGGCTTTGAACTTTGCTTCTCCCTGGTACTACCCAAAATCCTGTTTACCTATTACTACTCAATCAAAAACGATTCTGACAAAGATCCAGATCAGTGAATTTGAAACGTTATTGCCTCCGCATGAATTTATACGGATACACCGTTCATTTATAGTCGCCAAACGCAAGATTGAGTCGTTCTCATCATCAGAAGTGGAAATAAATAAAAAACAGGTTCCCATCGGACGACATTACAAGGACCAGGTATTGGCCCAGTTTAAGCTGGCCTATTGATTAGAAACTATGTTACAATAAACAATGGAAACCAGTGCGTTATGGTATTATAACAGACCCCCTATCATGGAAAATTTCCAAGTGATCATTACCCGGTACTTGTTGAAGTGGTGATGCGGAAGTGAAAATTATTCAAAGCAATGAGTCGCGAAGGGCTAGCCTGAAAAAATAAGAGCCCTGTAAAGGGCTCTTGTGTAATTAATGGAACTCATCCATAGGGTCACTCCAAGCTTAATTTTCGAATGCGGTTATTATTGAGGTCTGCAATGAATATATCTCCTCTTGAATTTATAGACATGCCATTAGGGTAGTTGAATTTTGCATCAGTTCCATCTCCTTCAGCAAACCCTGCATCACTTCCGGCAATGGTGGACACAACCCCTTGTGGAGTGATCTTGCGAATGCGGTCAAGATCTGTTAAATAAAGATTACCATCAGGATCAACCACCAGGTCACGCATATCCTGGGTAAACTGCGCTTCACCCGGATTCCCATCTTTATTACCCTGGATACCTGAACCAGCCAGTGTTGAAACAATTCCAGCAGGAGTTATTTTTCTTATGCGGAAATTACCACGATCGGCAACGAATATGTTTCCCTGTCTGTCAATCACAATACCACCAGGAAAACTGAATGCTGCTTCTGTACCGTTCCCTTCCTTAAATTCAGCAGTACCTGATCCTGCGATAGTAGAGACCTGCCCACCAGATATCTTCCTGATTCGATTATTTATTCCATCGGAAACAATCAAGTCGCCTGAAGGGTTTGTTGCCAGGTAACTTCCGGGTCTGAATTGAGCGTCGGATGCGTTGCCTTCTGCAAAACCTGCAACATCAGTGCCCGCAAAAGTTGAAACTTCGCCACTAGGAGTTATCTTACGGATGCGGGGATCATTATCATCAGAAGAATAGATATTACCATTCCCATCAATCGCCAAACTGTATGGTGACTTAAATCTTGCCTGCGTTGCTCCTCCATTTACAATTCCAAAATCACCACTACCGGCAAACGTTGATACTTCTCCTGAAGCGAGTCTGCGTAATACTCCATTTAATACATCGGTAATTACTATACTTCCGTCATTGGCTACCACAACATCTTCCGGAAAACGAAAGGCGGCACCTGATGCAGGTCCATTGATAAATGATGAGGTACCAGAACCTGCTACAGTAGTTACTTTCCATTTTTTTGGAATGGAAGGATTTTCAGGATTAACGGTTGGCTTTTGGCAACCAATGGTAAGACACAGCAAAGCCAATGCAACCGGTGCTAGAATTTCTCGCATAATTAGATAGATTAGCGCAAATCCTATCGCTTACTTATCAGGACTGGTTGCCCAAAAATGGATAACTATTTATTTTTCGGGTGAGACAACGATAGCAGAAAGATTGTTGTCAGTCTGGCACGCTTATTTTTAAGTATAGTTAAAAATGGACATGGATTATTCTCTTATTCTCTTTTGATATTCCATAAGCACAATTCCGCAGTTGAAGGCCCTGCATGTTTTAAGAGAAAGGGGCAGCGTTTTTGTCAGTTTATCAAAAATTGTCTCTCCCTGCCCACCTGCATACGGATAATATAAAAGGGCAAATTCATCAATAAGATCATTTTGAATGAGGGATGATACAAATTTTACACCTCCATATACCATAATATCTCCGCCATTTTCAGCTTTCAGGGTTTCAATAGCAGATCTAAAATCACCTTTGATAATGGAGGTATTTTCCAGGTTGTTCGCCTTAACAGTATTGGAGAATACAATCTTCGGTATTTCTGTAAGCGGTTTGCCTAATGGATAGTATTCAGCTTCCGGATTGGCAGCCACCTCTTTCCAGTAGGGAACAAACCCTTCTGCTGTATTTCTTCCCAGCAGGATAGCATCAACATTATCCAGGTTGCGTACACAGAACTCAGTTACTTCATTGTCCCAGACATCGGGCCCACCGAATTTAGATTTTACGAAACCATCAATTGAAATCGTCATTTGTAATTTGATCTTTCTCATATTTGATCGTTATTTGTTAGATCAAAAATAGACTCATCATGGCAGTTCAATGCTGTACCAATGCGACAATAAAAGGGGTGTTTTGCGTAATAGTGACGATTTGTATCTGTTGCGGAAAATCATCCGGTCAACAGTCCATACAGTTTATACCCACAACGTATTCCCATGTATTTTCAGCGCAGCCAACCCCGGTATTGCGTATAAAACAGGGAGATACTGTGCACACTTCCAGTGTAGATGCCGGGGGAATGGACATGACGGGTAATAAGGTAACAGAAAAAGGCAACCCATGTACGGGACCATTTTATATAGAGGGGGCAGAACCGGGCGATGTGCTGGCAGTAACATTGGTAGATGTATCATTGAGCCGGAATTTTGCTACAACATTAAATTCCCTGGTTCCTAATATGCTTCCAGAATCCAAATCCAGGTCAATGAAAGTCTGGAAATCGGCCAGGCAAATTCGGTGGAGATTAGAACTGGATAAAATGATTGGCACTCCCATGGATACAAGCCTGGACCTTGAAAAGCTATCCATTCCGCTTCATCCATTTTTAGGTTGTGTAGGTGTTGCTCCAAAGGGCAAACAAATGGATACGGGTGCTTCCGGGGAATATGGTGGAAATCTAGATTTTAGTTACGTGACATCGGGTACAACAGTTTATCTGCCGGTATCCCATGCCGGCGGATTACTATATTTAGGTGACGGGCATGCAACACAAGGAGATGGTGAATTGAATGGAGATGCACTGGAAACTTCCATGAATTTTTCTTTTACAACTCATGTTTTAAAGAAAACTGAATTTCCATTAGAAATACCGATGTTGGAAAATGAAGATTACTTAATGTTCTGTGCAATTGAATCATCACTTAATAAGTCGGCAAGAGCAGCCACTGTTGCATTAAACAACTGGTTGCAGAATAAGTATGGCTTGACCAGGAAACAGGCAAGCCAGGTTATTGGTCCAGCCATTCAATATCGGATTCCAAAGATTGCATGGAAGATATCAGAAGTAGCTGCGCTGATCCCCAAACATATCCTGAAACAATTGGAAAAATGATATCCACAGGAAAGACACTTATAATAAGCTATTCTTGAAATTAATTTCTCCATTAGTTAGTCCATTAATCACTTTATTAGAGGCTCAACCTTTTATTGCATGCGTAATCTTAACCTGATTACGCCTGACATATGAAAATAAAGAACTGTAATTTATTGCCTGCTGTGCTGCTATTTGGATTACTGTGTGGAAGCTGCTCTCACAAAAAGGAAGAAACTCCCAAACCTGATCCTCCCATAGTTGAAGTCAAATATGATGAAACCGGTTGCCTGTATAAATCTTACAATAACCTCGTTATGGCTGGATACCAGGGCTGGTTTGCAGCGGAAGGCGATGAGTCGCAACGGGGATGGTATCATTATCAGAATGGAAGTTGCGGTGGTTTCAAGCCGGGGTGTTGCAGTATTGATTTCTGGCCGGATGTTAGCGAATACAGTAAAAAATACCTGACACCATTTACTTATTCAGGTGGCGCCAGTGCTTACCTGTACAGTCCATATGATGAAGAATCTGTTGATCTGCATTTTAAATGGATGAAAGATTATGGCATAGACGGAGTTTTCATGCAGCGATTTGTAGGAGAAATAAAGCCTTCCAATACAAAAGGCAAGCGGCATTTTAATAAGGTACTGGAGAATGCACTTAAAGCGGCTAAAAAATATGGTCGTGCTATTTGTATTATGTATGATCTAAGTGGATGCAGTTCGGCTGATGTTGCCTACCTGGAACAGGATTGGAATGAACTACAGACCTTATTCTCTTTATTCGATAATGTTCAGCATCCGGAGTATGTACGTCACAGGGGAAAACCTTTGCTGGCGATATGGGGTGTTGGATTTAATGATAACAGGAACTATAGTATCGCTGATGTGGATCAGTTGGTGGGAAAGATCAAAGGCCCAACCAAAAAAATAGCAGTTATGCTTGGTGTGCCTTATTACTGGCGAACGCTCAAAAACGATACAGAGAATAATGCAAATTTGCATGAGCTGATCAAAAAGGCGGATATAGTTATGCCTTGGGCGGTAGGCAGGTATAATGAAAGTAATTACAATAATGTGGCACCTGCGGAACTGGTGGGAGATATGCAATGGTGCAGTAACAACGGAGTGGATTATGTGCCATTGGCCTTTCCGGGTTTCAGCTGGGGTAACTTGAAAAATGATCCCGGTGTTTATAATTCCATTCCACGCAACAAAGGAGAGTTTCTCTGGAAACAGATAGCAGGCGCAAAGGGTATGGGGGCCAAATCACTTTATGTAGCCATGTTTGACGAAGTAGATGAAGGAACGGCTATATTTAAATGCTCAAAGCAGGATAATCTTCCATTGAATGGCGCCAGGCAATTTGTTGGTATTGAAAATGAGCTGGCCCCCGACTATTACTTGTGGCTAACAGGCCAGGGAGCAAAGTGGTTTCATGGTGAACCAGGCTTTGGAGTTACAAAACCGATCAGGTGATTAAGTGGCATTAAGTTAAAATCAGCACTTAACCAGGTGCATGGAATAGCTGCTATAAAATTCAATTATATTTATAGCAGCTATTCCAATCCTGCTTGCAACATGAAAACATATTTACTCGCTTTTGCTGTAGTTTGGTTATTGTCTCTGGTTAAAACTAGTGCAACAGGCAATTTCCCTGGATCATTGATCTGACACTTATTCAACAAGTGTTTCCTTGCCACTTTTATCGAGAATAAAAGTATGTTTATCCTTCCTTACCAGGAAATGGTCTTCATCGATTTCGGATATAGATTCATATTTGGGTTCTATTAAAATACTGAGATCATATTTTAGCTTTCCCCATAAATTATTTTTTTTAATATTGGCAAATGGGCCCCCGTAAGAGATCATGTCATATTCAATAGGTAGAAGAATATTGCCTTCTTTATTGATGGCGCCATACTTTTTATCCTTCTCAACAAACAGGATCTTTCCCCAGTTATAAATTCCCTGATAGTTTTGGGGTAATAAAAGATTTCCTTTCGTGTCAATAATATTGGCAAACCCTTCAAATTTTACAATAGCTATGTTATTGTAAAAGCTTCCACAGGACGAGAATTTTAAAGGTATGATTTCCTGATAAGTTACACTGTCGATATATCCCCACAGGCCATTTTTCATCACTTTATATTTTCCGGCGTTTGCATAACTAATGTCCTGGTATTTGTAATCATCATAGATAATAACTCCCTTTTCATTGATAGCGCCAACTATTACAAAATTCTTATCCTGCATTATTCCTACACCATCCATCACCGGCCTTGTAATCCTGTATTTAAAGGGAACCACTACCTGGTTTTTTTCATTTACATATCCCCATTTGCCATCTTTTTGAACAGGGAACAGGTTGGTCTCAACGGTTTGTTCAACATCCTCATATTCCAGGGGTATAACAACATTGCCTTCCGAATCAATATAGCCATACTTGTTATTCATTTTGGCCCTTTTGTATTTCCCCTGGAAACCAAGGCCGATAAGATCATCGTAAGGCAGTTCTTTCAATTCTTTCCCCCTGTTGTCAATTATATAAAACTTTCCATTCTTTTTTACTGAGGCCTTACCATGTAAGAAGTATACCTGTTCATCGAATATAAAATCAGTGGTTATTTCAAAATTCCGGTTCATTAAAGCCCATTTATTGTTTTTCATTACAGATCCGTCATAATCGTTAAACCATCCAATATCATCATATTCGCAGGGAAGAACTTCTCCTCTTCCTATAAGGTATAACCCTTCTTTTCCATTGATGGCAGTTATTTCAAAAAGCCTCTTATCGGGATGGACCGCCTCTTTGATACGTGCATATTTTCCTGGGGGAATAAGTTCCTTCTGATTTAAATCAATGAGACATTCGGAATTATTCTTTTTAATTATTATATGAGGGGGTACTTTTTCCTGGCAAATAGTTGGATTTGTATTTGCCTGTAAAGCGATAGAAAAGAAAGCGCACAAGAAATGATTAAATTTCATGGGATTGGTAATAGGTTACCAAAATAGCAATAAATATCAGGAAAACATACCTGTGTGCCGTGTTGATTTGGGCAAAGGTTTAAAATATGTAAAAGAAACAGGGCCATCTTTGATGGCCCCTTTTCTCATGTGTAGGACATGTCGTTACTCTTAGTTATACTGTCGCTTCCGTTAGTTACAATAATTGTTCAAAATATCCACCGATCTCATTCTCCTTGTCAACAAACTGCAATTCCAGGATCCAGTGCCTTGGATTCCCATCTGCATCTCGTAAGAAAATGTCATCATGATTATCCGGGTGAATATCCAGCTCCAGGCTTTTTGGGTCTTCAGGTTGTTCGTGGGGATATTTCCCAACAATATGCCCGGCAATTTCTCCTCCGAATTCCCAGCCAAAGCGTTTTGCCTTTAGAACTGCATAATTAAACAGGTCAGATGCTTTTAATTTCGTTTGCTGCTGATACCATTCCCTTATTTCATACCAGGCTGCTTCAACATCTCTTTTTAACTTTAACTTATTGGGATCCTTGCCCACTACATAGGTTCGGCCAATATCAGCCTCGTAGCCATCCACTATTGGGCCCAGGTCAACAAACAGGATATCATCTTTAAGTATTGTACGATTGGGCGGGTTATCAGGATAAATTGCTAAAGTATTTTTCCCGCTTCTGACAATCTTCTTGTGCCAGTGCTCTTTTATTCCGAAGTGTTTTGAGGCCAGTTCACAAACCTCTTTATTCAGCTGTTCTTCTGTTTTTCCTGCGACAATCAAATTGTTTTCTTCAATGGCATTGAAGAGATCGATGGATATGTTTTGCGCATGTATTAGTTTTTCTCGTACCACAGTGGCTCATTTACGCCAAAGTAAATAAGCCAAATTGGATTAAAAGTTAATGTAGATTAACTCCGGCCCAGTTTTTTCTTCAGAGAGCTAAAAAATTGAGGGGTAACGCCCAGGTAGGAGGCAATATCTTTTTGCGAGAACCTCTCTTCCGCGTAGGGCTTCTTCTTTATAAACAAAAGGTAACGTTCCTCGGCTGAGGCAGACAAAGCCTGGTTTATCTGTTCCCGTTGAGTAATATAGGCATTTTGGAAAAGGATTCTGAAGAACCGCTCAAACCCCGGGACCTTTTGATAAAGCAGTTCCAGGTCAGTTTTGCTTATTTGCAGAATTTCTGTGTCTTCTATGGCTTTAATGTTTGATTTGGAGGGAGTCTGGGTTAAAAGACTGTACAGGTCATCAGCCCACCATTCCTCAATAGAGAAATCGATAATATGCTCAAACCCGTTCTCATCCAGGTAATAGGTTTTGAGACAACCGCTGGTTACAAAAGTTTCGTATTTACATATCTCCCCTTCACGCAATAAAAATTCCCCGTTCGCCAAAGTTTTTGATTTCAGGAGAGAAGTGAAAAAATCTATTTCTTCATTGGTTAATGAAATATGTCTGGAGATGCTGGATATCAAAAGGTCAAAGCTCATATCCCAATAGTTCAGCGTTTGAAATGAGGACTAAATTAGGGGATAACAGCTTCGAAAAGACATGCATCCCGGACCAACAAGCAATACTCTTAACATGGACTCTGGCATGTAATAAGGGAATCACATTGCAGTCATATGCCTTTTTTCTAAGTAACTTTATGTTATGCAAATTCCTCCTTCAATTCCGCTTTCTGTTTTAGTAAGGCATTACTTGCTACTGGAATCGGAGAAGGATATTCATTTGAATTACAGGGTATTTTCTGATGGAAACCCCGGTATTGTATTTCACCTGAGTGATTCCATTATTCAAAACGCTGGTAATAATGAAGGCCTGCCCCGAAGCTTTATCTACGGGCAAATAAGTCAATTTAAAGATGTGCGGTCTGCCGGAAAATTTGGAATGCTGGTGGTGGTTCTGCAGCCCTATGGAATTTATTCATTGCTGGGAATGAATTCCGCTGAGCTCAACAATACTATAATTGACCTGGCTGACATATTTGGTGCGAAGGCGGCAATTCTGGAAGACCAGATCATAAATGGAAAATCTATTGCTGATAAAATAACAATCCTCGAAAGATTCTTACTGGAAAAGGCTATTGGCAAAATGGACCCGGATCCTTTATTTAAAGAAGCATTATCAGAAATATATAATTCCTGCGGATCAATCAGTATTGAAGATATATTGAAAAAAGTGCCTGTAACGGAAAGACAACTGGAGAGAAAGTTCAGACTGTATATTGGAACATCGCCTAAAAAATATGCTGATATAATCAGGTTCCAGCATTTTCTGAAGTTATTTCAAAGGCGAACCAAAGACATAAGAATTTCTGATATTGTATATGAGACCGGGTATTATGATCAGTCGCACCTGAACGGATTCTTTAAGAAGATTACTGGCATCACACCCAATGAGTATAAAACCGGTCACCAGCTGCTTGCCATTAATTTCATGCAGCTTCCCCAGAATGTATGATTGTCGGTTTTCTCCTATGTTGGCGTACTTCCCCTAAATAATTTTGCTATCAACAGGATACTCAAACCTGTTTATAAGGATATGGAAAACATTAAAATTGCAACGGCTCAGTTTGAAAACAGGAGTGGCAACAAGGCCTATAATCTCTCAGTAATAAAACATTTAACTGCTAAAGCAGCGGAGCAGGGTGCCCAGGTGATAGCATTTCATGAATGTTCAGTGACTGGGTATAGCTATGCAAGGAAACTTTCCAGAGAACAAATGATTGAAGTAGCTGAGCCAGTTCCTGATGGTTCCAGTACTCAGCAATTGATAGAATATGCAAATGAGTATAATATAGTTATACTGGCCGGTTTGTTTGAGAAGGATTCAAAGGACAATTTATTCAAGGCACAGGTTTGTGTTGATAAGAATGGTTTAGTTGCAAAGCATAGAAAACTTCACCCATTTATCAATCCCAATCTTACTCCCGGAGACTCCTATACAGTTTTTGACATAATGGGATGGAAATGCGGCATTCTTATCTGCTATGATAATAATATTATTGAAAATGTAAGAGCTACAACGCTGTTAGGGGCCCAGATCATATTTATGCCGCATGTTACCATGTGTACGCCATCACCCAGGCCGGGAGCTGGTTTTGTTGATGCAGATCTTTGGAAGGATAAAGTAGCTAACCAGGATATACTGCGACAGGAATTTGATGGGCTGAAAGGAAGGAGTTGGTTGATGAAATGGTTGCCGGCAAGGGCTTACGACAATGGTATTTATGCCGTTTTTTCCAATCCTATTGGAATGGATGATGATCAGCTGAAAAATGGATGCTCCATGATCATTGATCCTTTTGGAGATACCATAGCTGAATGCCGAACATTGGAAGATAGCATTGTAATCTCGGAATTAACGCCTGATAAATTGGCGAATGCTGGTGGAAACCGATATATAAAGGCAAGAAGACCAGATTTATACAAAGATATAATCGGGCAACCTAATCAAAGTGTGCAAAAAGTGGCATGGATGTAATATAAAGGCATGCAGCGGTTTCCATCATTTTGGAATCATGGTATTGATTAAAGCCCACCTTCTTATTTTATGGGGGTACCTGTTTCCTGAATCATTCAAACCCAGGCTTATGAGAAAACATCCTAATAAACTGCAAGCTATTCTGCTTATTATTACTCTTTTCCTGAATTTTCATTGTACCAAGCCACCCTATCGTATCAGGTTTGTATATAATTTTACAGAGAAGGTTGATTTGTTTCCTGCCCAAAAGATGTATCATGTAGGCGATACGATCTGGGTACAATATGTCAATACAGATAATAAATTCCTGGATACAAAAACAGGTATGCGCATACAGGCGGATAGCCTTTCTATTAATTTCAACCTTACATTGAATGCATTATACAACACGGCAGTAAATCCGCCTGGGGGTTTTTGTGAATTTGTACCTCCTGCGGGTATGATTGCAGGGAGATGGCCGGGTCAATTTTATACGAAAACAGCAATAGACATCGGATGTGTGAATTCCTATAACTATAATTTCAAACTTGGAATTGTTCTTAAGGAAAAAGGCATTTTTTCTGTGGATATGTTCAGGGATCTGTTAATTCATGAATGTGGTAATCGGGGTAAAGAATTCCCGGAATCAAACATCGAATTTGCGTACAACCTCACAGACGGGAATAAAGATATATACTTAAGTATTCCACTGGCTTCACGAGGTGGTGATTCGGGTTCAAAGGAAGTTGAAAAGAGAATCGATGATAGAATGGCTTATGTTTTGAGAGTTGACTGAGAACCCATGCTTCAAATAAATCTTTCAGATCAAGGAACCTTTTTATATTGAATTCTTAAAAACATTGGTTCTGTCATTCCCTGCCATTTTGTTACGATGGTAGCAGGAAGATCCTGGTCATTGTAGGTATAAGTCCATTTAGTACCACTTTGGGAGTCTTCAGTGATATTGTGAGGTGAAATATTTCTTTCATACATGGCAACCGATCCGGAAAGAGGTAAAGGATCCACCAGAAAAACATATCCTAGCCCGAAATCTGGTTTTGAGTGATTGTCATAGGTGAAATTCGCGTATTGCGTGCTTTTTACCCCATTATCAGGATCTATAAGATTTGACTTGACCTGTTTGACGTTTCCTTCTCTGTCATAAGAAACAAAGAGGTTTTTTTCACCCTTATCATTTTTTACATTCACAAACCTTTTTCTACTATCATATTCATAATTTATAGCGCCAACCCTGGTTCCGTATTTCCAGGCTTCACTTCTTTTTACACGGCCATCGTTATTATAAAATAGCAGGTATTGATAACTGGATGAGTAAGTATGAGAAACAAACTGGATGCTTTTTATCCTCGTTTTCTCATAGGTATAATCAACGGTTGAGCTGATATTGTTGACAGGATCAGTAAAATCTGTTCGCAGGAGTCTGCCATTTGCGTCATAGGTATAATCACCAACAAGACGATCTTGATTATCATAGATTTTGTCAACTATAAATCTGTCTTTTTGTGCAGAATCCAGGTTTTTACGGCAATGAAGGGCAAAGAGAGATATTGCTAATAAGCAGACCAGTGGTTTTCTCATTTTCAGGTGTTTGGAGGGTGACAACGAAACCGGCCCAGGTGTTGCAGTGGATGCCAAAAAAATTCTAAGAGCTCATGTTTCATACGGCCGCAGAGTACCAAAAACAGGCCTGGCAACAGGGCCTGTTCAATTTTAATTGTAGCCATTGCCCTAAATTTGGGCCGTCTACATTATGGCGAAGAAAAATGGTTTACATGGAGTCTGGATTCAATTGTTGATAGCTGGATCAGCTTCGTTACTATTTGGAGGAATGATCTTTATAATTCCGGAAATCTCCCTTCCAGATTTTTTATGGGTACGTGCTGTTTATATGTTAATTAAAGGGATTTCGCTTGTGGTGGTTGTCTTTCGGGCAAAAGGGAAAAAAGCTTATTGGAATTTCCTGCTTTCCTATGAAATATTAAGTATTATAGCCAGTCTTGCTGCTGCGTATTACCCGGTGTTATCCATTTTTATCCTTGGGTTTATTGTTTCGATAAGTCTTCTTTTAAGTGGAATCCTGCAGATCGTGATCTCTTTTTACCTGCCCAGGGAAGTACACCGGAGGGCCTTACTGGTTGGAAGCGGAATTATTACTCTTTTGGCAGGAGGGTATATTTATATTGTCCCTAAAATTGATGCGGATACCATTCTTGTTTTATTTGGCATCGACCTGCTGGCCCTGGGCTTTTTCCTGATCTCACTTTCATTTGCCGTAAGAAAGTTGGGATACCTGGAGACTGAAAGTCTCTGAGTTCCTCCGAATAGTTTCCATCGCCGTTAATCTGCCTGTACCGGCAGCCTCAGTTTGATATAAATGCGCACGGGAATGAGATGTTTTGCACAATCATCGACTTCGATATTCCCGGATAATCAATACCTTAGAATTTCTCGGACACACACGAAACTTCAAACGATAACAAATGACTGCCATGAAAAGATTGCTCTTTTGGGTAGCGCTTCTATCCGGTTTTACCTCCCTTGCACAGATCGACAAAGCCCCTGCCTACCCCCTGATCACCAATGACCCTTATTTCAGTATCTGGTCTTTTTCTGATACCCTCACCAATGCGCCAACAAAGCACTGGACAGGTATGGATCATCCCTTGCTCGGACTGATTAAAGTGGACGGACAGGTTTACCGGTTTATGGGCGCCAAAAGCATGGTGTATGAAACAGTGATACCTGCTTCAGATGAAAAATCAACCGATGCGCTGTATACGGAGACTCAACCAGCGGAAGACTGGATTAAAGCCGACTTCAATGACCAGGCCTGGCAGAAAGGTGCAGGTTCATTTGGTAGCGAAGACAGGGCAAAAACTCCATGGAAAGGAAAGGATATCTGGATACGCCGGTCCTTTGATCTGAATTCTGCTGGTTTAAACAAGACTTTTTTAAAGATCCAATACATTGGAAACGTCCAGGTTTATTTGAATGGTGAAAAGATATATGATGTAAAAGGTCGCGCTAACAAGTATGCTTATATTCCTATCGAGAATAAATCGCTCTTAAAAAATGGTCGCAATGTTCTTGCCTTTCATGCTGAAAACAATGGCAGGCGCCAGTGGATAGACCTTGGTTTGTCCAAAGAACCAATATCCAGAGAAGAACCTACATTGATCGCTTCTCAAAAGTCGGTGAATATTTCCGCTACCAAAACAACTTACCAGTTTGTTGCTGGTGGAGTAGATCTTGAACTGAGTTTTTTGTCGCCGCTATTGTTGAATGATCTACAACTGCTCTCCAGGCCCATAACATATATTACCACAAGCATAAAGGCCAATGATCGGAAAAAGCATAATGTGGAAATATGCATTGGCGCTTCCAGCAATTTAGCAGTCAATTCACCTGTTCAACCTGTAGAGACGAAACAATATGACAGTGAAGGTTTGGCAATCATGCGTGTTGGTACCATAGAACAGCCGGTTTTACAGAAGAAAGGAGATGATCTTCGAATTGATTGGGGATACCTGTACATGGCAACAGTCAAAACCGGTAACGTTCAACAATACCGGACAAGTGCTGCCGATGAGATCGCATCTTTTAGCCACGATTATGAGAAGGGAGGTGATAAAGATCTAATGCTTAATACCATTTTCCGGTTTCCTGAACTTGGAGATGCGGCCAAATCACAAACTGTTCTTTTAGGCTATGATGATCTCTATTCCATCCAATACTTTACTACCAATCTCAAACCCTGGTGGAAACTGGATGGCTCAGAGTCAATGGATGCCCTGTTGGCAAAAGCCGCCAAAGAATTTCCTGCTATTTCTCAAAAATGTGATGCTTTTGATAAACAAATGCGTGCAGATGCAATAACTGCCGGTGGAAAGGATTATGCCCAGCTTTGTGAAATGGCCTATCGCCAATCAATTGCTGCGCACAAACTTGTCAGGAGCCCGCAGGGTGAAATACTCTGGTTATCCAAAGAAAACTTCAGTAATGGTTCCATCAACACAGTGGATGTAACCTATCCTTCCGCACCGCTTTATCTTATATACAATCCCGATTTGTTGAAAGGTATGCTCAATGGCATATTTTATTTCAGCGAAAGTGGAAAATTTACGAAGCCATTTGCAGCACATGATATTGGAACCTATCCAATAGCTAATGGTCAGACGTATCGTGAAGACATGCCCGTAGAAGAAAGTGGTAATATGCTCATCTTAACTGCGGCTATTGCAAAAGCTGAAGGCAATGCCAATTATGCAAAGAAACACTGGCAAACACTTACCACCTGGGCCAATTACCTGGTGAAAGATGGATTTGATCCGGCCAACCAGTTATGTACTGATGATTTTGCCGGCCACCTTGCCCGCAATGCCAATCTTTCGATAAAAGCCATCATGGGTATTGCTGGATATGCGCAGCTGGCAGAAGCGCTGGGTTATAAGGATGAAGCAAAAAGATTTCGTGATAGTGCAAAGGCGATGGTACCCCGCTGGATGGCAATGTCAAATGTGGGTGATCATTATGCGCTCACCTTTGATAGGAATGATACCTCCTGGAGCCAGAAATATAACCTGATATGGGATAAGTTACTCGGATTTAACCTGTTCCCTGCTTCAGTATATAATACAGAACTGAAGTATTATCTCTCCAAACAAAGAGTGTACGGGTTGCCATTGGATAGTCGCCGTACATACACAAAATCAGACTGGATCATGTGGACGGCCAGCCTGGCTGATAATCAGCAGCAGTTTAATGCGTTTGTAGAACCAATATATAAATATGCCACAGAAACAGGAAGTCGTGTTCCACTGAGCGACTGGCATGAGACCACCAATGGTAACCAGGTAGGGTTTCAGGCAAGAAGTGTGGTGGGTGGCTATTTTATCAAGTTATTAAAGGAAAAAAAGAAACTAAAATCTGTTAAGTAAAGTAAGCAGTCGACTAGCAGGCTAGTCATCCATGGCCCGGCGGAGCCGGGCCATTTTTATTTTTAGTATTTGATATCCCGTATCGGAAACCCAATAAAAGCGAACAGCCCGGATTTATCCGGGCTGTTCGCTTTTGATGTAACCTATTCTTAGTTTTTCAATTATTGATTGGCCAGTCCGTACCCATTCTTGATCTTTCCTTTGGATTTACTGATGGTCTCAAAAGGAATTGGCCAGTAATACCTGGGAGGATCGGTTGTGGAAGTATAACCAGAAAGAGTATTCCTGTCATAGCTGGTTGCATACGTAACAATATCAACACCCCAGTTAGTTCTGGCATAACCTGCTGCCTGGAGAGCTAAAGCTTCTGCACCTGCAGGATCAATGTAGTTGAATAGACCCTTGATCGCGATGTTATGATCTGTTCCTACTACTTTGCTCTTGATAGCGTCAATAGTAATATAGTTGAATTGTCCTCTCCAGCCGGGATACAGCGCTGGATTTGTAGAATCCGGAGTATCATAAGTTAATGGATTGGCCAGGTTAACCTTCCTGGTCCAGATATATTTTGATATCGTATTGCCATTGGGGAAGGTGTAGAATCCATTATTCTTGATGGCATTGATCATTGTTGCCATTTCAGTGCGTAAGGCCATCGCTCTTTCGGAGAATTTACCAGAACGGATCAGGTCCCAACGGCGTGTTCCTTCACCCAGCAACTCCAGTTTACGCTCCTGGGCAATTGCATCTTTCAACGCATCACCTGTCAATCCAACATAATTGTGGGTTGTGTTGCCAAACGCTCTTGCGCGGATCTGGTTAACCAGGATAAGTGCATCTCCACTCTCTCCCAGTTCAGCTTTCACTTCTGCCAGCATTAACATAACATCTGCCATTCTCAATACCGGCCAGTTGATACCAGAGTTTCTTTGCGCAGCGAAATAAGGTGGGCTCATGCGATTCTCATCCCATTTATTGCTCGCTAAGCCTCCTGTTATTTTATTTCCGGGAACAAATGAAATGATCTTTTCATTGCCATCGCCATTGCTTCCTGTAACACAAACACTCACATCCCTTCTTTTATCGCCATTCTCATAATCGCCATAATAAACAGTTGGGAAAATGCGAATAGCTGAGAATGATTTGGCTGGAGCAGCATTGGTGCTACCACCATCTGAAGGGCGACCAAACGCATAGGGATATTCACTGGTAGTGGCAGTAGTACCACCCTGTATATTACCTACTTCAAATAATGACTCGGGACTAACCTGCAAATCCTGGAAATACTGGAAATGACGCTGGAAAGGATTGTTGGCGTAGGATCTTCCATCTGTAACAATTAACTGGGCTGCACCTTTATTATCAATTGCAGCCTGCAGGTATTGCTTTGCAATTTTGTAATACTCCAGGTAATCTGTGCGACGTGCATAGACAGCGCTGAATTTTTCTCCACCCTTCTTGTCAAACTTTACAGCTCCATACAGTTCACCCACATCTGTACGGATGGTTTGCCATCCACCGGAATAGAGTGCCATCTCACCAATCAGTGCATTGGCAAATGTTCTTGAAAAACGTTCTGCAGTTATTCCTGATTGACCGATATTATACATAAGAGGCTCTGCCGCTTTAAGTGATGCAATAAGGCTATCATAAATGGCAAAACGGGAATTCAATGAATAATCTTCCACGTAATTGTTCTCGTATCCATAAGGAACATCGCCAAAATGTTTGATCAGATCAAAATAGCAAAGTGCTCTCATGGTTAGTGCTTCACCATATAATTGCGTCCAGTCATTGGCTTTGTTTGCAGAAACAGCGCTCTTGTATTCATCCTTGGCGGCAATTAGTCCGGCTACCTTGGCAGCACGTGCCAGTGTTGTATACAAATTATTAAATCCACCGGCTACGGCATCAATTGGTAATTGATCAGCACGGCCAATACCATTTGCGTTATTGCTGGAATTTTCTTCCGGGTAAGTTTCGGCATCAGATCCAATAGGGTCATTCCAACGGTATGTTCCCATGATACAGTTCTGGCGATAATTGGCATAACCCCAGGAAAGCGTTTTGAACGTTTCCGATGGCGTGGAAGTAACAAAGCCGTCATCCACATTGGAGGGCGATGTAGGATTCAAAAAATCCTTTTTGCATTGTGTAAAGCTGAAACACAGTGCAAGTGCTGTTATATAATATATTAACCTTCTCATAATATTTTGTTTATACATTTTTAGAAGCTAAGATTTAAACCGACAACAAATGCACGTGACCGGGGATAGGTACCGAAATCCAGACCGGTTGTTGGATAAACCGCCCTGTTATGCGAAGGACTTGTATTTACTTCCGGATCAAGGCCTGTATAATTGGTAACTGTAAACACGTTGTAAATGCTGCCATAGATTCGAAGATTATTTATATGCGCTTTTGAGATGATGGACTTGGGCAGGGTATAACCAAGGTTAAGCGTATTTAACCTCAGGAAAGAACCGTCTTCAATAGCCCAGGAAGAAACACCAACCACCTCTTGGTAAGAGAAGGGTAAAGTAGCATTCGCGTTAGCTGCATTTAACTGATCAGGAGTGGTGAGCCTTACTAATTGTCCGTTCACAACATCATAGATCCTGTAAGCAGTGCTTTGTATAGCCAACTTATTTTCATAAACGCCCGCTTCTTTAGGTCCAAACAGTGAAGCCTGTTTGTTAGCGTTATAAACATCATTACCATAGCTCCAGTTAAAATAGAGACCCAGGTCAATACCTTTAAATGATGCATTCAAAAAGAAACCGCCAGTATTCTTTGGATTTGTATTGCCAATGACAGTCACATCCTGGTCATCAATAATACCATCTCCATTCAGGTCTTTATATTTTGGCATTCCAGGATAAGCGCGCTGTGTAGATGGACGGTCAGCAGCAGTGAGACCATGCACAACAGCCATCCATGCACCAAGGTCAGCAATACCTTTTTTCAAAGTGTATTTACCGGCACTGTAATCAAAATCGGCAGTGGTATAAAAACCATCATAAGTTAATCCGCGAACCAGTCCAACGGGTTGACCCTGCTTCAGTATATAATCCTGAGTGGGATAGGATGCAATGCCACCCCAGTCTGCACCATACAATCCGGTAACATTTGGAGCAAGTTCATCAACATTGGTTTTATTGAAATTGATATTACCACCTGCGCTTACTCTCCAGTCTTTACTTTCGAAGATTGTTCCTGAAAGTGAAAGTTCAACTCCTTTATTACTTGTTTGTCCAATATTGGCATAAGTTGCTGTAAAACCAGTGATACCGGGAATACTGGTCAACATCAAAAGGTCTTTGGTTGTATTATGATATACATCCAGGGTTCCTGAAAGGCGTCCTTTTAAAATGGTAAAATCCAATCCCAGGTCGCGGGTTACAGTTGTTTCCCATTTCAGGTCTGTATTGGCAAGGGTTGAAGAAGCCAGATCGTAAGCCGACTGACGGGTGTGATTAATGGCGTACTGGAAACGCTGATCAGTTACAGATGCCCAGGCCTGTGACCACAGGTTGGAACTGATACCATCATTACCAACTTCACCATACGAAGCACGGAGCTTAAGATCATCCAGCCAGGAAATATTTTTCATGAATGATTCTTCATTTACTTTCCACGCAATGGCTCCGGCAGGGAAATATCCCCACTGGTGACTGGGCGCAAATTTGGAAGAACCATCTGCACGGAATGTAGCAGTAAACAGGTATTTGTCAAACAATGAAAAATTAGCGCGACCGAAATAAGACATTAGCCGGTTAGCAGTACTCACACTTGAAGAGAAGGTGGCAGTACCTCTAGTCTGATCATATTGGTTGATCTGGGCAAATGCTGTTTGCTTTGTAAAGTTTGCAGGAAAGCGATTGGCCTGGATGGCAATCCCTGTTCCCCCTGAATTCGAAACTTCCTGGCCTGCCAAAACATTTAATACACCAACTTTACCGAAATCATATTCATAGTTCAAAGTGTTTGTCCAGCGTAATCCCCAGTTATCATTTTTGCGGTAATCAACTGCACCTGCAAAAAGCTTTGTATTTGTAGCATCATCAACATAATCATTATACACTGCACCTGACCAGTATTTATTCTGACCCCATGTTCTGTTTAAACTGAAATCTGTATGGTAAGTCAGGTTCTTAATGATCTCCCAGTTCAGGGAGGCTATTCCTCTCAGTAACTGGCTAATGATAAGAGGTTCAAAATCTCCGATACGGGCAGCAGGGCTGTGTGTATCCCACATTGAATTCTTACCATATTGTTCAATATTACCTGTTCTTAGCGCATTCAGATCACCCAGGATATGATTGGTTGCAATGGGCCGGAAACGATAAGATGTGGAAAGTATGGATCCGCTTCCGTTTGTTACTCCTTCATCCCCCATTGTCTTGGTATCTGTATAACGTGTATCGATACTGAATGTAACGTTGTCAAACAGTTTTTGAATCAGCTTGAATGATACGTTACCGCGTTTCAGGTAGGAATTGATCTTCATACCCTGGTCGTCTGTCCAGTTGGTGGTGAAAAGGATCTTTGTTTTATCTGTGCCACCCGTTACACTCAGGTCATGATTCATGGTCTCAGAACCATTGTAAACCAGCCTTTGCATATCATCGGAGGGAAGGTTTCTGTAACTTTCAATGCCGCCTGCGTTATTACCCAAATTGGCGCCCAGGCCATATAATTTCTCAAAAGGAGTTTGATAGGCAGTTCCATTGGCAGCAGCATTAGACCATACATACACTAAATAATCATAAGGCTTCAGTGCGTCAAGGTATTTGGTGGGCCTGTTGAATTTCTCATATCCATTATAACTTACAGTAGTTCTTCCTGCAACGGGTCCTTTGGTGGTAACAAGTACAACACCGTTTGCACCTCTTGCTCCGTAAATGGCAGTGGAAGAAGCATCCTTCAGTACGTCAATACTTTTCACCATGTCCGCGGGTATATCATTCAATGAACCCGGTATTCCATCAATAAGTATCAACGGCTGGTTGCTTTGGGAAATTGAACCACCGCCTCTTACCCTGATGGATATATCTGCATTTGGGCGGCCGTCCTGTGCAACAATATTTACACCGGCCAGTTTGCCCTGCATAGCCTGTGCTATATTGGTAACAGGCGTTGCGGCAATACTTTTTCCGCTGATGGAGGACACAGCACCTGTGAGATCTCTTTTTTTCACGGTACCATAACCGATCACTACCACTTCATTTAAACTATTATCGGTAGTTTGCAAAGAAACACTCAGTGTAGTCTGGCCATTGACTTTAATTTCTTTTGAAGTGTAGCCAACATAAGAGATCACCAGGGTTGCATTTTTATTGGATACCCCCAAAGAAAAATTTCCATTCTCTTCTGTAATAGTAGATGCATTGCCGCCTTTTTCACTAACGGTAGCGCCACTTAATGGTTCACCTGAAGGCTGTGTTACCTTTCCTTCAACATGAAAGGATTGTTGGGAGTTTGCAATAGTAGATGCTGTTAGGAAGATCAGTAGTAGAAAATTCCTTATGCGTTTTTGTACAACGCGTCGCGAAGCAGTCGTTAGAAACCTGTCCTTTTGGTAGGACGGCTTCACATTAGCAAGCAGTTCCATATTTTTTGTTTTTTATTAGAAACTCGTGTATATATACTCAAAAAGAACCTGTCAATTTTCAATAGGAGATAGCATTAATTCTTCCTTTTAGGTTTTACTGGAAAATTTTATTGCATTTGACTTTTTCGGTTAGCAAATCGGAAAATCATAAATTCATAAAGGGCCCGTAGAAGAGCCTGTACTGACCTTCTTAATTATACAAGCTGAGCTGGAAATAGCAGTTTTACATCACGCACGATTCTCTATGGAGATCAAATTGTTAGACTATGTAAAAAGCTGCAATTGAAGATAATTTTTTAGCCTGAAATACGGGGTTTACAGCAGGAGAATATTTACGCAATCGATCCCGGGATTGAAAGGATGTAACGAATTCGGAGAAATCAGGATAGACACAGAAATTTTTGAAGCCGGATGATAACTGCCAGGTTTCAAGTGATAGGGAGGAGTCTATCAATTACACGCTTTTTTAGATTTATTGCACACTTACAGTAATTAACAATTAATGGGAATCAGGGGAAAGTAGATTTAGCTTGAATTGCATCATCTTTGTCTGGATCTCATTTATAAGAAATACATGAAAGCAAGCAAAACTATACCGGCCATAGTAATTATGATATATTTTATCATACTGGATGGACCGAACTGCAGGGCCCAGGATGATAAAAAAGTTAGTGAGTATAGTGCAGGAATACTTGTGGGTATTCAGTCAGGGATAGGAAGGGATGCTTTTAAAACGATCACCTCTTCCATAAATCCCTGGCAGTTTGAGTATTTTTCTTCAAAGAGGTATAGAAACCCGGCAGCCCGGATACGTTTATTTGGAGATATGAGGGTGAGCAAGATCTTTTCAATGGGGTTGCAAACCGGGGCCACCATTCATTTTATCGAAAGTTATTATAACGTTGATCAGAATAGTGTGTCGATTCCTTTACAGGGGGCCTTGAAATTTGAAGTCGTCCAAAAGAAAAAGATCAAGGCAGGCGTGAATTTATATTCAGGGTTTAATTTGCAAAGGATCAGAGTAGGACCTTATGAAGAAAGGTCTGGAAGCCTGATAACTTTGGAGCTGGGGTTTAAATGGGGCAGGAGGATGAATAATATTTTTTCAGGCGGGTTTGAATACCAGCAGGATCATAATCGTTACTACTTTGATGGCAGTAACTACACCGTACCTCTTAAAGATGAAATCATCAAAACCCAGACGAATCGCTACCAGGTATATCTTAGTTACGGAATTGGTTTTTGGTAATTAGCCATTTTATACAGCCTTCATGAGTTATTGAAATGGGAGAGCGATCAAAGGCAAAAGGTCTTGCAAAAAATAATTCAACCATTCATTAGTGCAGGCGCTGTCGTAAATTCGACTGAGTAAACCGCCATTTCAAATGGTCAAAACGAAACACCTCAACAATTGCCTGCCCAAGTATAAAAACGTTGTACTTATCTACGTTTTTGTTTCAATTGTCTTTCACCCCAATATAATCGCGCAGGAAATTACCAATGAGTACAGGCAGGGTTTTGTCAATCCTCCTTTTTCTGCAAAACCAAGAACCTGGTGGCACTGGACCCGAAGTAATATCAGTAAAGAAGGTATTACAAAAGATTTGGAATGGATGAAGAGAGTGGGGATTGCTGGATTTCAATTGAGTGATGTAGCTGCTGGTGGTGGTCAAACTGTAAGTAACCCTATAGTATTTGGTTCACCTGATTGGCTGGATGCTGTACAATTCACAGCTAAAGAGGCCGGGAGATTGGGATTGGAAATGTCTATATTCAGTTCTCCGGGATGGAGTCTGGCGGGTGGTCCATGGGTGAAGCCAGAAGAAGCGATGAAGAAACTGGTATGGAGTGAGACAAATATTACAGGAGGGAAAAAGTTTACAGGTAAATTACCACAGCCTCCTTCGGTTGTTGGTCCCATACAAAATATGTCGGCGCCCGGAAGCCCGTCTGTTTTTTATAAAGACTTTGCGGTGATAGCATTCCCCTCTGTGGCTGAAGAAGCCTATGTACATGGAAAGGGACTTCTGGTAGGTTCCAATAAAGGTACCATCGATACATCACCATTATTGGATAATGATCTGGCATCTGCTATTACAATCACCAATAGTGATAGGTCAGATAATGTATGGATCCAATATATATATCCCAACCCAATACATGCAAAAGCATTTTCCATTGCAAGTCGCCGTGGAATTCCGTTTGGAAGATTGATGGTGAGTACTGATGGAATCAATTATAATCAGTTGGTGACATTACCCGGGAAATCGGGATACAGGGGAAGTACAGTAAGAACCTATTCATTCCCGGAGGTGACGGCCAGTTTTTTCCGTTTTGAATTTACGGCTGCTGCGCCCAGGCCTGCCGATGTAATATCCGGAAAAGCTACATCTCCTGATAGCATATATCAATTAAATGAGCTGAAAATACTTACTGATGCAAGAGTGAATCGTTGGGAAGATAAAGCCGGGTTTAATTTTCTTTTCGAATATGAATCGGTTGCTACGCCTGAGTACAGTGACGCTATCAAGCCATCTGAAATTATTGACCTTACAGGAAAAATGAATGAAGATGGTACGTTGAACTGGAATGCTCCGAAAGGGAATTGGACGATCATGCGATTTGGTTACACCTTAACGGGTGCAAAAAACCGACCTGCGGTTCCTTCAGGGCTGGGTTATGAAGTTGATAAGCTGAGTAAGAAATATGTTCAATCTTACCTCGATGGATACACAACGCCATTGTTAAAAGCACTGGGTAATTTTTATGGTAATCGCTTGCAGTATATGATGCTCGATAGTTGGGAAGCGGGGATTCAAAACTGGACAGATGATATGCTGGCTGAATTTCAGAAAAGAAGAGGGTATGATCTGAAAGTTTTTTTACCAGCTCTTACAGGAAGAATTGTTGAAAATTCAACTGCCAGCGATCATGTGCTGTGGGATTTCAGGCGTACACTGGTTGATATGTTCGCAGAGAATTTTTATGGAACGGTTACTGATTACCTGCATAAGCAGGGTCTTAAAACATATGGCGAAGCAGGAGGGGTTTCCCTTGAAAGTATCGAAGATGCCTTGCTCAATAAGAAGTATGTAGATATTCCTATGGGTGAGTTTTGGGTAAAGGACCTTCATCCGTCTTCTATGTATTTTGAAGATGTTCGCGGTGCAGCATCTGCAGGGCATGCTTATGGAAAGAATATTATTGCTGCAGAATCATTTACAGGCGGCAATTATGAATCTCCCTATACGCTAAAAAAGATTTGTGATTACTGGTTTACTCAGGGAATAAACCGGCTGGTTTTCCATACATCTGCGCATCAGCCATTGGATACTAAGCCCGGCAATACAATGGTGGGAACACATATTAACCGCAATATCACCTGGGCAGAGCAGGCAGAACCGTTTACTACCTACATTTCAAGGATCAGTTTTCTTTTACAGAAGGGCCGGTATGTTGCAGATATAGCATACATGCTTAATGAAGGAGCTCCGTCTACGATGCCATTCTGGGGAGCGGGATTGCAACCTTCACCGCCAGAAGGATATTCGTTTGATTATGTAAATGCTGATGTGGTGGTAAGCCGGATGAGTGCAGGTGATTCCGGCAAAATTGTATTGCCTGATGGAATGAGTTATTCTATACTGGTATTGCCAAATACTTACCAGATGACGTTGCCGGTTTTACAGAAAGTAAAGGAACTCGTGGAAAAGGGCGTCACTATTGTTGGACCAAAACCTGTGGCGATCCCTGGTTTCAATAATTATACAGCATCCGTGAAGCAATTAAACAACCTTGCTGCAGAAATATGGGGTGACCTGGATGGAGTGAGTAAGACCAGGCGCACTGTTGGCAAGGGACAGGTATTCTGGGGCATACCGCTTGATAAAGTTGTTTCTTCAATTGATATTATTCCCGATGTTACTTTCAATAATCCCAATAATGCAGGCTTATCATGGATTCACCGGACAGATGGGGAGACTGAAATTTACTTCCTGGTAAACCGTAGTGATCAGCCACAGGAATATTCAGTTCAATTCAGGGTTTCAGGAAAAGAACCTGAATTATGGCATCCTGATAATGGAAAAATGGAACCGGTCTCCTATATTATTAAAAATGGTAAAACCAGGGTTTTGCTACATATGGAAGAACGGGAGTCAGTTTTCCTGTTGTTTAATAAAAAAACTGCTGAATTATCCCGAATGATTCCGGAGCAACAATTCAACGAGTTGATGGAGATCAGTGGCCAATGGAAAATTGATTTCCCGGAAAACTCAGGTGCCCCAGCCAGTATCATAATCGATAGTCTTTACTCCCTTACAAAACATCAAGATGATGGAGTCAAATATTTTTCCGGAACTGCTACCTATACCAAAACTTTCGAACTTAAAAATAGTCCGGGAGCCCAAAGAGTGTTTCTTTACCTTGGAAAGGTGGGTGATATTGCTGAAGTAACCTTAAACGGAAAGAAACTGGATCTGTTGTGGAAAGCACCTTTTCGAATAGAAGTTACAGGGACCCTACAGAAAGGAAAGAACCTGTTGCAGATCAAAGTCACCAATGAATGGACAAACCGGCTAATTGGCGACAGGCTTGCACCTGAAGGTAAAAAAATCCTTTCTACGTATACTGCACCTTTTGGCGGTCAATATGAATTGACGGATTCCGGTATAATTGGTACTGTGAGATTGCTTTTGCTAAATAACCTGGATTAACATTTTTTTCAAGCAAAAAATGAATGCAATGAATAAAGGTTTAAAAATAACTTTGATTGCCATAGGGGCTGCCTTGATCCTTCTTCAAATACTGAAGATGACAGCTATTTTAGTATGGTACAAATCTCCTTCTAGCGGTAATTTTCCCACCCTTAAAACTGGTGAAACATTTTTAGCTTCCAGATTGGCCTCACCTAAAAGGTTCTCTTTCGTTTGTTTCAAATTTAAAGATTCCATATCGGGCAATCATACAAGAGTTTATCGTCTTTGTGGAGTTGAAGGTGATAAAGTTGAAATAAGAGATGGCATATTATTCATTAATGGAGAGAATGTGGATTCTGGGTTGCCTCTGGCTCATAATTATTTCCTAAGTAGCGAGGAGGCAGTAAAACTGAGGGACCTCGGCGCATTGGAGGCAACGGATTTGCCGCCTTTCCCACAAGATTCCGTTTGGGCCGCAGTAACTGATGAGGCCATTAAAAGAAATTCCATTTCAGCCCTCAGGTATATTGCACCAAAGGGTGAATTAAATGCTTACATATCAAAAACATTTCCTTCCGAATGGAACCAGGATCAGTTTGGCCCTGTGATTGTACCTAAATCAAAATACTTTTTATTGGGAGATAATAGGAATGGCGCACAGGATTCCCGGTATATTGGATTTATTGATAAATCCAGCATAGTGGCAACAGTTGTTGGGAAGTAATCTATCTATTGGTTTATTTAGAATGATCAGAAACCAGGAATCTGAAACTCTTTGGATCAACCGTTACCAGTTCAGGCTTTCCTTTTGGGAGTGAAATATTGATAATAGCCGTCTTTCTTCTTCCTACAACCTGATTGGATGAGTGAGTATGAAGCACATAATACAATTTGCCATCAGCTCCCTTAAACAGATCACCATGGCCTGTTCCATTGAAACCTGTGTTTGCGCGGCTGATAATTGGACTGGCAGGATGCTTCTTCCAGGGTCCAAAAGGAGAAGTTGCAGTGGCATATCCTACTGCATAATTTATATTACGGAAATCATTCGCTGAATAGAACAGAAAGTAAAGTTTACCGACCTTGATAACAGTGGGACCTTCTGCCACCGGCCACTTCGCATTTTCAGTATTCTCCCAGTGTTCTACTGATTTAATACATTCTACTGCTGAGCTAAGGTCAATATCGCTGAGGTCATCTTTAAGCCTGGATACAAAAATGCGGTTGCCACTATCAACACGAACATGATACAGGTAAAGCTTTCCATCACTGTCTTTAAAAATATAAGGATCAATTTGCCTGTTTACGCCAGAGATTGTTTTTTGAACTTTTTGAGTGAAGGGTCCTAATGGGCTATCACTTTCAGCAATGGCTATTTTCTCATTGGCGGTATAGGCCATGTAATATTTATTATTATAAGGGAAGATCTGTGGCGCCCAGAACCCCGTTGTGCCAAAAGCGTCTCCTTTATATAAGGCATGGCCTTCACGCTTGCCGGCAGAATCCTTCCAGTTTATGAGATCAGTGGAAGTAGAAACCAGGAATCCGTTTCTGCTTGATGTGCCGTACAGGTAATATGTTCCTTTTTCATAAAATATAGTAGGATCGGCATAAAGGATTGTATCCTTTATTTGAGTGAAACCTTCTAAGGAAGTAAAGAAACAAAGGAGAAGAATGCAAAAGAATTTCATGGCTATATTTTATTAATTGTTCTTTTCGGCCCTGGAAGTAATATTGGAAATAAATTCTATTTCCTCTTTTTTGTAAGGTTTCCCGTCTGCTCTGAATATATCATGAAACCAGAGCGGTGGTTCTGCACTATATGTTTTGGTCCAGCTATCCCAGGGAAAAATAGTTTGGGATTTGCCGGAAACAAAGCCCCAGTTAAACATGGCTACGGAATATTTTCTTGCAATAGGTAAGGAGGATTCAAAGGTGCTTCCATTTGGACGGGCCATATATTCTGTACATAAAATAGGTTTATGGTAACGCTGTAACTGGATAATCCGCTTTTCAAACTCTTCAGGCCGGTCGTAATTGTGGAAGGAAATTACGTCTGATTGTTCAATCTGCAATTTCTCAATGGGTTTAAGGAGATCGTGGGAGGACCAATCGCCCACCCAGATTGCAGAAGTCAAAGGTTGTGATGGTTTCACGGAACGGGCCCATGCAAAGGTTTTTCTCAGCAATGGCAACACGTAATCAATTTTATTGGCTATTTCTACTTTCTCATAAGAAGCTCCTGTCATATTATCGGGTTCATTCCAGAGATCCCATCCAAGTATTCTTTTATCTTTTGCAAACCTGCCGATGATGCCTTTTACGTAAGATTCCAACCGGGGATAAGATGCAGAATCCTTCAGGGCATACTGTCCGGGACTTTGAACCCAGCCTGAATTATGTACAAAGGGTTTAGGATTTCTTTGAGTGCCTGCTTTCGGGAATGGATCCCAGCAGGAATCGAATAGCACAAACAATACTTTTATTTTATGGCGACTGGCTATTTTCAAAAACGTATTGATCCTGCTATAAAAACCAGTTGCATCCTGCTTATGAGGGATATCATGCAGGAATACCCGCACTGCATTCATTCCTATCGATTGGGCAAGGCCAAGTTCTTTATCAATGGTAAGAGTATCAAATGTTTCCGCCTGCCACATTTCTAACTGATTAATGGCTGTGCTGGGAAGAAAATTAGGACCTACCAGCCATGGCTGTTTTTTATACCAGGCATTGGCCTGTTTTGGTGTCCATACAGAGTTTTCAGATTTGCCCGTTTGAGTCAGTCCCACTTGTGCAATCAGGCACACAAAGGCCAGGAGGGGTAGAATTTTTTTTAAACGCATCACTATAGATTATAAAATTGAAAGAAAGATAAGGTATAGAGAAGGCTGGCCCCGGGGGACCAGCATTCACATTAATACATCGGATTCTGTTTCAGCTTGGTATTATTTAATATCTCTACATTGGGAAGTGGCAAACGGATATGTTTACCAACCACAAAGTTTTTAAAGTCGGGATCTCTAAGCGCAACTTCATCAACTTTAGCCTGGGTTTCCAAATCACCCCAACGCTTCAGATCAGCCCAGCGTACACTTTCTCCACAAAGCTCAAGCGCTCTTTCTTTTTTTAGCCGATCCCTGAATGCATCCTTACTTAATAATGCTGCAGGGAATGCAGTAGCCAGCGGAGTATGTTTGGCTCTTGCCCTTACCATGTCAACATATTGGGCAGCTGTTGCCGTTGAATTCAGTTCATTTAATACTTCAGCGTACATCAATAAGATGTCTGCATACCGGATCATGCGATTATTTGTCTGTGCAAAATAATCTTCATTGGTCCTGTAATAATCCCTGGAATATTTTTTAAACCAGCATTCGTTGTTATTCCATTCCCAGTTCCTTCCATAAGTTTTATCGCCAAAATCTTTAAACAGATCGGGATAGAAAAGTGAATATCTTAAACGTTCATCAATACCACCGGTTGTAGTTGGTTCTTCCTTGAATGCACTCACAAGCCAGAATCTTGCCTGTCCGTCTGACCAGCCAATACCTCTTGGTGCAAAGAACTGGGGCCTGTTGGTGCTCATCGTAGCATTGGGATCATCGCCATCACCACCTTTATTGGCATCAGAGAACTGGATCTCGAAAACAGATTCACTATTATTTTCCTGCTCCGCTGTGAAATTATCTTTGAAATTGGCGACCAATGAATATTTACCAGCACCTGCTCCTGTAAAAAAGTAATCCAGTGTAGTCTTTGCTTCGGCCCATTTGCGCTGTTGCATTTGCGCTCTGGCAAGGAAACCACGTGCGGAACCTTTGGTGGGTCTGCCCAGGCTTGCAGCAGGCCAGCTAACCGGAAGATCAGCTTCGGCTTCCGTGAAATCTTTTTCAACCTGCGCCCAAACTTCTGCCACTGTATTTTGGGCAGGTAGATCATCCGGTTTTGAAGGAAGAAGCACCAGCGGCACATTTTCCCAAAGCAGTGCTGCGTAATAATAATTCAATGCACGCAGGAATTTAGCCTGTGCAATGATCTGTTTTTGTTTGGTAGCATCATTAAACTTTATCTCTGGAACTTTTGCCAATACCTGGTTGCATCGGAAAATAGCCTTATAGGTATCCCTGAAGGTGATCACATTACCTTCCCAGAAATCGAAGTTTACGTACTGGAATCTTGTCCAGTCGCCCAGTTCCACCCATGGACTAATACTATATCCTTCATCAGAGGTCAGATCAAGACGGAAATAGATCCATCTTGACCATAACCCTGGCTTGTAGAACATGGCGAATGCTGCATTAAGACCTTTTTGCGCATCATCTTCCGTTTTCCAAAACTGGTCTTCCGTTATTACGTTTGGGTTTTCAACATTTAATAAATCCTTCTTGCAGGAGCCAAGAAATGTCGTCGATAATACGACCAATAGTGTTATATATAGAATCTTTTTCATTGTCATAATTTTTAAGGGATCAGAAGCCAAATTGCAATCCAACAGAATAAACTTTCAGGTTAGGGTAAGAGAAATTATCAAATCCCCTTTCATAAATGCTTGAGTTATTAAACTCAGGATCCAATCCACCATATTTGGTGATGGTGATCAGGTTTTGTCCTGACACAGTGATGGAAGCATCTGAGAAACCAATCCTGTTTACAATCCTGGAAGGAAGTGAATATGCAAGACCAATATATTTCAGTCGCATAAAGCTGCCACTTTCAAGGAAGCGTTCTGTATCGCCTCTTGCGTTAAGTGTAGATGCGTATAATGCTCTTGGTATATCAGTGTTGGTATTGGAAGGCGTCCAGGGTTGAATTCCCTTCCTGTAGTTGCTGTTATCATCAAAACGGTCAACCAAACTTCTCATTCCATTATATACTGTTGCACCAAAGGAACCAAACCAGTTCATTGACAGTTCAAAGTTTTTGTATGAAGCGCCAAGGTTCAATCCCAGTTCCATATCAGCCCAGGGGCTTCCAACTACTACCTTGTCTACGTTGGTGATCTGACCATCTCCATTGGCATCTACAAAGCGTATATCTCCGGGTTTTGCAGTGGGCTGGATGACTTTCCCGTTTTTATCTTTATAATTATCAACTTCTGCCTGGCTTTGGAAAAGGCCGGCTGTTTGCAATACATACCACATTCCGATTGGTTTGCCGATCTCTGTTTTTGTATTGCCTACAAATATGTTGGTTCTGCCATAGCCAAGCCCCAGCACTTTATTCTTCAAGGTGGTGATATTGGCCGTTGCATAATATTTAAAAGGTTTCTGATCTTCCCGGTAAGTAGCAGATAATTCAAAACCTTTATTTCTCAGGCTGGCTGCATTTACCACAGGATTACCTCCATCATTACCGGTAGTAATGGCAATTGGCATTCCTGTTAATACGCCTTTGGTATCGGCGATATAATATTCGGCTGTAACTGTTAACCGGTTATTGAGGAATGATGCATCAACACCAATATTCTTTTGTGTTAATCGTTCCCATTCCAGGTTATTGTTAACCAGTCGAACCACAGTTGCTCCCGGTTCAATAGCCTGGTTGGCACCCATGGCAATGGTGGAAAATGTATTAATGGTAGCCAGGTAATCCCAATAACCAATATTGCTGCTTCCTAACTGACCATAACTGGCACGCAATTTCAGATCATTGATCCAGGGTACCTGGAAGAAGGATTCATTAGAGATTCTCCAGGCGGCAGAAACAGATGGAAAATTACCCCATTGATTGGCTGCACTTAATCTTGATGTTCCATCTCTACGGATAATGCCATTCAGCAAATACTTATTGGCATAATTGTATTCAACTCTTCCAAGATAGGATAACAACACAGCTCGTTGATTAAAGCCGCCGGTCTGTGGTTCGTTACCCTGGTCCAAAACATCTATATAATCACCTGTTGAGCTTCTGATAATATTGCGTTTTCTGCCGGATATCCTGGCATAATCATCTCTTTGATAAGTTTGTCCAACTACCGCACTGATTGTATGATCGCCAAATGTCTTATTTAATGATAAAGTATTTTCTACCAGTCCTGATGTGAATCTTGCCCTGTTCTCTTCAGCAATGGCAGGATCAAATGGCTGGTTAAGTGTCCAGTTACCTTCTTTTCTCAAATAATCGAAATGATCATTACTGGTTTCATAGCCGAGGTTAAGCCGGTATTTAAGGAAGGATAATATTTTTAATTCAGACCAGAGATTACCACGAACTCTGAAGTTTTCATTCAGGCGATCTTCCAGGTTAGCAATCGCTACCGGGTTAGTGCCAAATGTTCTGGCTTTTGTTTCACTGCCATATCCATAGCCACCGGGGTTAGCTGGATCATAAACCGGGATGGTAGGTAATAAACGAACCACATCTGCATAAGGATTGGCAGACATTTCATTGGCCTTGGAATTTGTGATGGCAAGATTCTCTCCGATACTGAAAATTCCTTTTGATCCCTGCGTATTAACCCGGAAACTTAAACGATCAAACGATGTGCTGATGACAGTTCCTTTATTTCCAAAGTACCCACCAGATACCATATAACTTCCATTCTTGCTGCCTCCGGAAAAACTAAGATTATAATCCTGCATATTCCCGGTCTGGAATGCCTCATCCTGCCAGTCAGTATTTACAGCAGTATTCAATTGCTGACGGGGAACACCAGCATTATCATAAGCCATATAGTTGAGCCGGGTAAATTCTTCTGTTTGTGCTAATTCATAGCGAGGTGTTATCTCCACGCTGGTTTTACCGGAGAACTCAACTTTCATGGGTCCCTGTCCTCCTTTTTTCGTGGTAATTATAATTACACCATTAGCAGCGCGGGAACCATAAATGGCGGCAGCTGACGCATCTTTTAATATTTGAATGGTTTCAATATCATTTGGATTGAAGTCGCGATTGGCTGTAGTGACCAAGCCATCAATAACATATAACGGACTGCTGTTACTCAGATTCTTAAGACCCCTGATCTGTACATTCGCTTCAGAGCCAGGACGGCCTCCTGATCTTACATATACTCCCGAAGCCAACCCTTGCAAAGCTTCACCCACTGTAGTAGCCTGCCGCTTTTTAACTTCAGAAGCTTTTACTACTGAAATGGAACCGGTAAGGTCCTTCTTTTGCTGGGCACCATAACCAACCACCACCACCTGGTTCAATTCTGTAACCTGGGGCTGCAGCTGTATATCTATTATAGCTCTGCCCTGAACTGGTTCTTCATGCATTGAAAAACCCTGGTGTGTGAAAACCAGCGTATTGCTGGATCCAACAGCTGATAACTGATATTTTCCTTTCTCACCAGTGGCCGTGCCGGTTGTTGCGCCCTTAATGGTGACATTCACACCGGTTAAAGGCTGACCATTGGCATCTGTTACTGTTCCCGATACTGTAATTGACTGTTGACCCTGCACAACCAGGGTGATTAATAATTGCAGGAAAACAAGAGACACTGCAAGTAAAATTGTGCTTCTGTTCTGTTTACCATTGAGGGGGTGACAACTTTTGTTGCCCGGCCCTGGCCGAAAGAATAGACGTGCATGCATAATCGTTAGTTTTAATTGTCTGGCAACTCATTTATAGATTACTGAGTGCCGGAAAACAAAGATGGGAGGATGGGGCATTTGTCCCTGTTCAACCTCTGTGCAATACGTATCAATAGAAATGAAGGCGGGAGATTTGAATGGGAAAATCAGCTCTGTAAGGACTTATACTCAGCCATTTATTGTTGATGTGATATAAAGGGGGAATGAGATTTTTTACAATTTGTATCAACTGTATTCCGATTTGTCTTATTCAATACAAATGTCCCGCTCCGGTTCAGGATGTTTCCGTGTCCGGTTAGTATTAATATTTATATTTACGTGAGGCCAGTTTTTGCTGTTTTTTCGATTGCATCTCGACTGTGTAAATATTAATTATAGTTTACATGAAACCGATTTTGGAAGTGAGGGGAACCGTTCTGTTTTTTCTAACGATACTGTTTGCTTATAACTCTGTTCAGGGGCAATCGTTTACGTTTAAGAATTACCAGGTAGAAAATGGCCTGTCCTACAATTCGGTTTTTTGCAGCATCCAGGATAAGAAGGGATTTATGTGGTTTGGTACCAAAAGTGGCTTAAACCGGTTTGACGGCTATAGCTTCAGGGTATATCAAACTAACCCGGAGAATAAAAATTCCATTAGTGATAATATTATTTACTCTCTTTATGAGGATAAAAATGAACTTCTCTGGGTGGGCACCCATAACGGCCTGTATGCCTTAGATCCTGCTACGGAAAAATTTACTGTTGTACCCGGAACAAAAAATCACATTGTAAGGCATGTTGTGGGAGATTCTGTTTCCAATATATGGTTTGTGGCTAATGGGGTTCTTTCATTTTACAATACAACTACTAAAGAAGTTAAGTATTTCAATAAGGAGGCTCCTGATGCAACATCCATTGGCCTGGTCAACAAGGATGAGGTATGGTTCTCCACCTATAACGGTTATATAAAAAGTCTTGATCTGCGTAACAACCTTATTGAAAGTTTTAATGTATCTACGCATTTATCTGCCGATGCTACTGATTTCTTTATTGAAAAATTATATTATGCCGGCAATAATATATTCCTTGTAAGTACAGTAGCAGAAGGGGTTAAACTTTTTGATAGTAAAGACGGATCTTATAAAGATATTCTTCCAAGGGATGATAAAGGTGCTGTGATCCATGCACGCGATATGCTTTATGTTGGAGATAACACCTATTGGTTCGCAACAGAGTCCGGGGTTTTTATTTATGATCTGAAGAAGGGGGTCTATAATAGGCTGCGGCATCATTTTAATGATCCCTATTCATTATCAGATAATGCTGCTTATACATTAATGAAAGACCGGGAAGGAGGCATCTGGATAGGAACTTATTTTGGAGGACTTAATTATTATCCAAAACAATATAATTCCTTCTATAATTTTTTCACCAAAGGTGAACCGGGTGAGTTACAGGGCAGGGCAGTAAGGGAACTGGTTGAAGATAAAAACGGATACCTCTGGGTGGGAACTGAAGATGAAGGCCTCAACAGGCTTGATCCAAAGACAAATATTTTTACTAAATACAGTTCTGATAAAGGATTGAAGTATACCAATATTCATGGATTGTTAGCCGATGATGACAGGTTATGGGTGGGTACCTTCCAGGATGGGATCAGTATACTTGATCTGCGAACCGGTAATGTTATAAAACGATTTATCAGTGGAAGAGACAGCAACAGTATTAAAAGCAATTTTGTTGAATCATTTTATAAAACGAAAGCCGGAGAAATTTATGTCGGAACAGGAATGGGTCTGTATCGGTATAACAAAACGAAAGACAATTTTTCTCTTGTGAGGGATGTTCCGGAAACGCTCCATTATGTGGCTATAACGGAAGATGATAATGGAACGATCTGGGCGGGATCTCTAAGGGATGGGTTATATTTTTTCAACCCAATAAAACACAGCAAAGGATCCTATATCAGTGATGCAAATAACAGGCAAAGCCTGAGTAGTAATTCAGTGAACTCCCTTTTTATTGATTCGCGAAAAAATCTTTGGGTAGCTACCGAAGGCGGACTTTGCAAGTATAATCCCAGGGACCAGAATTTTACTGTTTTTAGTCAGAAAGATGGTTTCCTAAGTAATATTTTTTACAAGATACAGGAAGACCAGAATGCTAATCTCTGGATCAGCACCGGTAATGGTTTGGCCAGGTTCAACCAGGTGAATGAAAAGATTGAGAACTATACAAAATCTGATGGACTTCTAACCAACCAGTTCAATTATAGTTCAGCATTTACCAGTGAGGATGGTCAAATGTATTTTGGAAGTGTTAAAGGGTTACTGCGATTTAATCCCTCTTCTTTTTCCAAAAGCAAATTTACGCCTCCGGTATATATTACAGGGATACAGGTAGACAATAACGAATTACTGGTGAATGATAAAAATTCACCCTTAGAAAAATCAGTATCCTATACAAAGGAAATTAGTCTTGGTTATAAACAATCCACCTTCAGTATAGATTTTGCGGCACTCAGTTATACGGCACCGGAAAATGTTCAGTATGCCTATATGATGGAGGGGCTTGACAATAACTGGATATATCTCAAGTCGAATCGCAAAGTATATTTCACCAATCTTGCACCCGGGACTTATGTTTTCAAAGTGAAAGCTTCCAACAGCAGTGGTGTCTGGAATGAGAATATTGCCAAACTTAATATTGAAATAGCACCACCTTTCTGGGCAAGCAAAACAGCTTATATACTCTATCTTCTTGCTTCCCTGGGTTTGATCACCCTGTTCATCCGGGAATATAGTTCAAGGGTACATAGAAAAAATAGAGAACGTTTGACTGAGCTGGAAAGGGAGAAGGAGAAAGAGCTTTATAAGGCAAAGATTGAATTCTTCACCTATGTGACTCATGAAATACGAACACCTCTAACGCTGATTAAGGCACCATTGGAAGATATTTTGACTGAGGGTAATACCACACCTGATCTAAAGCAGAATCTGTTAAGTATTGAGAAGAACACTAATCGTTTGCTTGATCTCACCAATCAGTTGCTTGATTTCAGAAAAACAGAATCGAAAGGATTCAGTCTGACCTTTATCCAAAGTGATATCAGTAAACTGCTTCTTGAAATATATAACCGGTTCAGGCCGGCAATTGATCAGCGAAAACTCAATGCGTCATTGGATATCCCGGAAGTATCAATAATTGCCTACGCTGATCCTGAGGCTCTCAATAAAATTGTCAGCAACTTATTAGACAATGCAGTAAAATACGCCAGGAGTAAAATTAGTGTTGGGCTATCGGTTGACAGAACTGCAAAAACTTTTGCCATAGAAGTTAAGAGTGATGGAAATTTAATTCCAGAGGCGGACCGGGAAAAGATATTTGAACCGTTCTATCGGCTGGAAAGCGACCTGAATAAAAGAGGAACAGGCATTGGATTGCCATTGGCGAGATCCTTAACTGAATTGCATGAAGGGAAGCTACTGGTTGAAGCAGATCAGAATCAGATGAATGTATTCAGGGTTATTCTTCCATTCAAACATGAACATACGTTTGACCTGGGGCCTAAGGATACGGGAGATGATTATTTCGAGATCCAGGAATCTACCGTGGTGGAAAAGGATATTGATGTTCCAGTGATCCTGGTTGTAGAGGATAATGCGGAGATCCTTGATTTCATTGAAAACAAACTGAGCCCGAATTATATATTGCTTAAAGCCTCCAACGGAAAGGAAGCGATTGAGGTTCTCAGAGAAAATGCTGTACAGTTAATTATCAGTGATATCATGATGCCGGTCATGGATGGTTTGGAACTCTGCCGGTATGTTAAGACCAACGTGGAGTTTACTCATATCCCGATCATTCTGCTCACTGCCAAGAATACGGTGCAGTCAAAAATTGAAGGTTTGGAAACGGGAGCAGATGCCTACATAGAGAAACCATTTTCCCTGCATCATTTGCGTACGCAGATATCCAATCTTTTGGCAAACAGGGAAAAGATCAAGAATTATTTCGCGAGTTCTCCGCTGGTGCATATTAAATCGATAGCCTACAATAAAGCTGATGAAGCCTTCCTGGAGGAATTGAATGAGGCCATTCATAAAAACCTGGCGAACCCGCTCTTTGATGTGGACATCCTGGCAGATACCATGAATATGAGCCGTGCTACACTATACAGGAAGATCAAAGCGATCTCCAATTTGAGTCCCAGGCACCTGATTGCAATTACAAGATTGAAGAAGGCAGCGGAGTTGTTGGTGGAATCTGACCATAAGATATCCACGATTGCAAGAATGGTAGGTTTCTCTTCGCAGAGTCAGCTTTCCAGATCATTTATCAAACAGTTTGGTGTGACGCCTTCAGAGTATGCCAGTTCAAAAAAAGTAGGTAGTGATAAAACAGTAGAATAACAACTGCCATAATATTTCCTTTCAACCTAAAGTATAACCATATGTCGCCTCTAAAACTCATTTGTTTAGTTTCCAGCTTTTTTTGTCTTAACCGGTACAGTTCTGCTCAACAACCAAATCCTCCCGGCCAGGCCAGTGGAGATTCAGCTAAAAACAAGGCCTACCTGTTTGCACACATGACTCATAAGGATTATGGTCATTTATATTATTCAGTTAGTCTGGATGGCCTGCACTGGTTCAACTTAAATGATGGCAAGCGGGTATTTGAAGACTATAGGGGTCACCCTGATATTTGTAAAGGGCATGACGGCCGGTATTATATTGTGGGAAACAACAGTGATGGCTCTCCTGATATCAATATCTGGGTTTCCACTGACCTGATTACCTGGACGAAATACTCCACCTATACGCCTGATCTAAAAAGCACTCCTGATTATTCTTATGCCTTACAGCGAATAGGTGCTCCCAAGCTATTTTATGATGAGAGCAGCGCTCAATACATTATGACCTGGCATACGCCACACCTGCAGGGAACCAAAGAAGATCCTGAACGATATTGGGCGAGCCAGCGTACGCTGTATGTTTTGTCAAAAGACCTTAAAACATTTTCTGATCATCCAACAAGATTATTTAGCTGGAGCATGGGCACGATAGATGTATCCATCCGGAAAGTAGATGGGAGTTATTATGCCATCCTGAAAGATGAGACTTATCCAACATTGTACTGGGTAACGGGTAAAACGATCAGGATTTCAAAAGCGCCAACATTACTGGGCCCATGGTCTGAACCTTCACCATCAATCAGTCCAAACTTCAGAGAGGCTCCCATGCTGATACCTTCACCAAATGGAAAAGTCTGGTATCTCTATTATGAGCAATATCCTGGGGTATCCTACGGACTATCTATTTCTGAAAACCTGAATGGTCCCTGGTACCAGGCTTCAGGATATACTTTCTTCAGTGACTGGGATAAATACAGTTTCCCGGAAAAAGTGCGCCATGGGTGCATGATCACTATTTCAAGAACAGAATATGATAACCTGGTAAAGAAGTTTGGGATGACGGAAGTGAAGAAATAGGAATGGCTGCTAGTTTGGTTCTTTATAAACCATTCCGTATTTCTTTTCGGTGATTGCATATTCCTCTTCGGTTTTTACTTTGGTAGGCATCCCTTCCAGCGTTCCATTCTCAATAAAGTATTCTTCAAATCCGGCTGGGGAGTATTGGAAAACCATAATAAGATTTTCTGTTCCGGTATTGTCAAGGCCATGCCAGGTTCCTCTTGGAACAAATGCAACGTCACCGGTCTTTACCGGAATTGATTGTTCATCAAGGTGAAGTAATCCTTCTCCCTTGTGAATAAATATCAGTTCATCATTATTCAGGTGTTTGTGAATGCGCATTATGCGTCCGGGACTTTGGTCTTCTACACAAAATGAAATTGCATCAACATCCTGTTTAGCTTTAGAGATTTTAATTGTTACAGGAACATGGCGTCTCCCTGTTACCAGATGTGTTCCTTCATTGGTATGAACAATGAATCCTTTCTCAGGATTTCTATTTGGTTTGGCAAAACTGATTTGCGGAAAATTAGTGAAAAGGGCAGTACAAAATCCTGCCAGTCCTGTCAATAGAAATTTTCTGCGTGGTTGCTGAGTGTGTTTCATTGGTAAGTTTTAGATGAAACAAGGTACGCAATTAATTTCTCTAATCAGTTTCAGACTTCAGCAGCAACCTTTGTGTATTTGTTCCTGTATTCGAGCGGCGTTAAGCCTGTAACTTTTTTGAATATATCCCTGAAGGTTTTGGTATCACTGTATCCCACATCGTACATAACTTCAGATACATTTTTCCGGGAAGCTTCAAAGAGTTGCTTGGCGGCTTCTATGCGTACCCGCTGAATGTATTCGAGAGGAGTATTATTGGTAGCGTTGGTGAATCTTCTTTGAAAGGTTCTGCTGCCTGTGTTAGCAATGTTTGCAAGGTCATCGATGGTCATTTTTTCCGTGAAGTTCTTTTCTATATAATCCTGTACTTTAATGATCTCCTTGTCAGGATGACTTTTTTGTCCCTTGAATATGGCAAATACGGTCTGGCTGTTGCGGTCAATATCCAAAGCAAAGTTTTTAGAGATCAGTACAGCAGTTTCCCTGTCAGAAAATTTTTCTACCAGGTATAATACCAGATTCCAGAGACTGCTGGCGCCTCCGCTGCTGAATATATTTCCTGCCTCAGTAATAATAGCGCCATCAACAACTTCTATTTCCGGATACCGGTTCCTAAACTCTTCAATAAAGGCCCAGTGAGTAGAGCATTTTTTACCATTCAACAGCCCGGTCTCTGCGAGTATAAAAGCACCCAGGCACAAACTTGCTACACTACATCCATTTTTATATAAGTTCTGAATATAGGGAATAGCTTCGGCATTTATTTTTACACCTTCGGCAGTATCGCCATAAACAGGTGGGATGATCAATAAATCAGTTTTGACTACATCTTTAAGTAAGCGGTCGGTTTTAATCGTGTATTCACCATTGTTTGCGGACACGAATTGGGTAAGACCAACGTATTCCACGTCAAACATTGGTGGTTTACCGCTAGCTATAAGAAAATCATTGGCTGTTTTGAAAGTACGGTAAGGCGGTGTTACTGCTTCTATTACACCTCTCTCGGGGGCAAAAACTGTTACTTGCATGGCCTTAAAAATTAGCGTATGAAGTTACTGCATAATGAAATAAAATTATTATCTATTCAGACTCAATATCCATTCTCCGTATTAATCCGTCCTGTAATGTGTAAATATGCTTTACAATTCCATCAAAAATCACATTGCCCTGCAAATCCGTTACATTTTGGTGAACTGTGACTTCTATTGCTCCGTTTTGCCGCATCTTTATTCCCATAGGCTGTACCATGGGGTCTATTTCTTTCCATTGCTTTGTCCAGTAATCCCTTATTTCATTGTATCCGCTTGCATAGCCACCAATAAATGCCATTGGCCATTGAACTTCCGGATGCATGGTTGAAAGGGTTGTATCGATATCCCTTGCGTTGAAGGCAGCATAGGCTTTTCTGATAAGATCGACATACGGGGAAGGCATACAGAAATTTGATCGAAGTTAGTGGACATTCTTTTCATAAATTACAGGAAATACCATCTAATTACTTAAAATGAAAAAGGTCCTGTTTTGTCTTTTAGTGACCAGTACTCTTATCGATTCTGCATTTGCACAAAAAGAAAAAGAAATTGCCGTTATTGGTTATTTCGCCGGTCCTGCAATTGCCCTCGATAATTTTCCTATACAAAAACTGACACACCTTAATTTCAGTTTCGTTCATTTAAAGGCAGGTAAATTATCCGTTGACCGGGGCTCGGACAGTGCCTGCATTCTAAAAATGGTTTCGTATAAACAAAAATATCCTTCTCTTAAGATCATTTTGTCACTAGGTGGATGGGGCGGGTGTAAAGACTGCTCAGCTGCGTTTTCAACCGATAGAGGAAGGGAAATATTTTCCAGGTCAGTAAAGGAGGCGATGCAGTATTTCAAAACAGATGGCATTGACCTGGATTGGGAATATCCTGCTATTTCCGGTTATCCCGGTCATGATTATATGCCTGCGGACAGGGAAAATTTCACTTCGCTTGTCAAATTGCTAAGAAAAGAATTGGGAACAAAATATGAGATCAGCTTTGCTGCAGGAGGATCAGATCACTTTATCGATTCGTCCATTGAATGGAAAGACGTGATGAAGGTGGTTGATAAAGTAAATGTGATGAGTTATGACCTGGTACATGGATATAGTAAAGTGAGTGGGCACCATACTCCGCTTTATTCAACTCCCCAGCAAAAAGAATCGGGAGACAATGCTGTGATGAGATTGATCCGGATTGGTGTTCCTGCAAACAAAATTATTTTAGGCGCTGCATTCTATGCACGCATGTTTGAAGTCACTGATACCAGTAATCACGGTCTTTATCAACCTGGCCGGTTTTATCATGGAATTTCTTATTCCCATCTGTATGATACACTTACTGCTGCGAATGGTTTTGTTCAATACTGGGATCCGGTTGCCAATGCTCCTTATGCGTTCAATGCACAAAGGAAATTGGAAGTGACCTATGATGATAGCCTGTCAATTACCAAAAAGACGCAATATGTGATTGATAAAGGACTGGGTGGAATTATGTTCTGGCAATTAATGGATGATAAGCAAGGCGGAGGGTTATTGGATGTGATGGATAAAACGAAATCTCAATTTAAATCAGGCCGGTAACAAAAATTTATGGAAGGAAATAAAGAATTCAGATCGCTGCTTCAATCTGTGAGCCAACAATGGCAGGAATCCGCAAAGGCTTATGCAGCGTATATGGAGAATGGTAAAAAGTTTCGTTATGCTGAAAGGCTGAAACTGCATAATACTTCAGTAAAAAACCTGCTTACGAATAATATCGCTTTAATTCCTGGGGAATTTATAAAAGACGTAGAGGATATTATTGAACATTATACAATCTGGTCTGCAAAATGGGATGACCTGAAAACTAAACTAAACCCCGCTCCCGATGATGAATTCGTTTTTGAAAATGCACATCGTTTTCCCCGACAGGCAGCCCATCGATTAGAAGAAGCGCTCCGGCAAATGAACTGATTAAAAGATATTCCTGCAATTAATCCCTGGTCTATCTTTGCATCCTCAATTATATTCATGGAATTAGGTATTGGAATGTTTGGTGATAATCATTATGATTCAAATGGAAAGCCTCAATCACCAGGGCAGCGGCTAAAAGAGCTGATTGAAGAAATAAAGTTGATGGATGAAACAGGGCTCGATTTTTTTGGTATTGGTGAGCACCATCGTCCTGATTATGCAGTATCTGCGCCCGAAATCATTCTTGCAGCAGCAGCTACTGTTACAAAGAAGATCAAACTGGGCAGTGCGGTTTCTGTGCTCAGCTCCTCTGATCCGGTAAAATTGTACCAGGCCTTTGCCACGATCGACTTTCCAGCACAGTGGGATCCGAAGCTTGGAATTCACGTGACTTGAAGTCGCGG
>JADMIO011545310.1_pt1 | contig 90459 bp, 81 predicted proteins | sample 8958161 | NCBI WGS metagenome assembly JADMIO01 (sample SAMN16585339, study PRJNA669376) | soil metagenome | isolation source: Crop rotation soil | place: USA: Cullars Rotation, Alabama | collected 2011
TAACCCTAACCCTAACCCTAACCCTAACCCTAACCCTAACCCTAACCCTAACCCCTAAAGGTGAAATTGACCGTTACAAGGCTTGCCTAGTTACTAAAGGATTTGTGCAACATTACAGGATAGATTATGATGAAACATATTCTCCTGTGTATAAATTGACTTCTCTATGAATTATTCTAGCTATTGGCATGATTTTCAATCTTGAAATACACCAACTCGACATGAAAATGGCATTTCTAAATGGCAAGATTGACACCAAAATCTATATCCAACAACCCCAAGGCTATGAGAAGGACCCCCACCTTGTCTGCAAGCTCAAGAAAGGCATTTACGGACTCAAACAATCTCCATGACTTTGGAATCAAAGGATCGACACATTTCTAATGAAAATAGGCTTTCAACGATGCCTATCCGATCTCTGCATTTATCATCGATGAATGGCAGGAGGAATTGTTCTATTGGGATTATGGGTTGATGACATAATGATCATTGCTTCACCAAACCTTTTAGAAGACATTAAAAGAACCCTCAAAAATGAATTCAAAATGACAGACCAAGGTGAAGTTTCCTACATTTTAGGAATAACAATAACACAAAATCGCTCAAAACGACAAATCTATCTACAACAAGCACATTACATCAAGACCTTACTCGAATGTTTTCATATGGAAAACTCCAAACCTGTTTCAACACCTTTCAAACCATCTATCCAACTATTCAAACCATCCAATGAAAATGAAATTGATCTGAATGTTCCATATCATCAAGCTGTCAGCACCCTTATGTATTTGATGCTTGCCTCGTGACCAGACATCTTTGCAGCTCTCAACAAGGTGGCCCAATTTGCCACAAACTACAATTCAACACACTGGACAGCAATCAAATGCATATTTCGTTATCTAAAAGGAACGTCCAACCTTATGCTTACACTTGGAGATTCGGACTTCAGTAGGGGCAAAAATGAGATTATACTTATGGGCTCATGTGATGCAGACTGGGGAGGGGATCTGAATGATTGATGCTCTACAACAGGCTATGTTTTCTTAATTAACCAAAATGTGGTATCCTGGCAGACACATAAGCAAACATCAGTCACAACCTCCTTGACACAAGCTGAATATCAGGTGCTCTCAAGTGTGACAAAAGAAACACTCTGGATATGAAACCTCCTCAACGAAATCGGCTTCAAGCAATCCATGACACTCATTCAACAAGACAACCAATCCACAATCACACTCGCAAATAATCCTACAAATCACAGTTGCACAAAACACATTGACATAGCTCATCACTTTATCTGTGAGCAAATTGAGAACAACAAAATCGAATTACAATACTGCCCAACATCTGATATCATCACAGACATCATGACTAAGCTGCTTGCTTGAATCAAATTCGAAATAAACTGAAACAACCTTGGAGTTCATGACCATGCTCATTGAGTAGGGGTGTTGGCAGAAAGGGACAATTCACATGAACTGGTAATCGTGTGATGTAGATAATTTAGTTAGTGAATGATCGAGACCATGCAAAGCAGTCAAATGGTGTAATGAGTCACTCACACATGTAAAAATTTTACTTGCTGTATAATGAATAGAAATAGAGGTCTTTTAGCGAACACACACAGAAAAACTTCAATGATGCCACAGATGCAGTTCCCCCTGTCAAAGATATTATTATACACCTCAAGGATGAGCATATCCAGCTCTGCTTCAAGTTAACAATATCAGTCATCAACCACTCATTCCTAGACACCATTCCTCAAGGCTCTAATCTTGGGACCATGCACATGTTCCTTCTGAATCTGTTTGTATTAGCAATACAGGTTCATTTGGAGGTCAAACACAGGGAGATCACCAAGGAAAAAGCTGCAGCATATATTTACAGTGACTACCAAAATTGTCTCAATGTTTCAAAGAAAATTACAAACATGGGGCTCCACCCTTATAAAATGTATTATATGCAATGGCTCATTAATGAAAGTTGTTGAGTGGTTGTTTTTGAGTATTGGTAATGAAGGGCATGTTTATAGCAGGCCAGATAATAAAATATTACATGCATGTTTGTACAACACTCATTGAGACAATTTTGTCACCAAACTTTTAATAATTCATCATTCCCCCCTTCACCTTCAATACAGCTGCTATATGATGTGGCATGCTTTCAATAAGGTTTATGACCACTCCTTGAGAAATACCCTCCAATTCCTCCTCCACTCTCTCCCACAATTCTAACATTCCTGTCAGCTGTCTTAGCCATGCATGAAGATGACACTTTAGGTGACTCCAAAAATGCTCAATGGGATTCAGGTCAGGTGACTGGGCTGGCCATTGCAATACCTTGAGCCCAAGCTCTTGCAAGCAATTCTTGGCCATATTGGAGGTATGTTTCAGATCATTATCTTGCTGAAAAATGATTTTGTTGGTATCTAAATCATAATACTTGAGTGATTTCATGAGCTCATCACGTAAAATCTGGCAATACAAATCCGCATTTAAATGCCCTTTGATCTTTGTAAGATACCCTATGCCTTCTACAGTAATATATCCCCAAACCATTAATGATCTACCACCATGCTTGATAGTTGGTTGGCAGGTTTGGTTAGATAATCCCTCACCATGATATTTCCAACACCATTTGCATCCATCAGAGCCAAGATGATTTATCTTGGTCTCATCTGACCACACAACCTTGCACCAGTCATCAATAGTCTAATCCTTGTGATGGTTAGCAAATTCCATGCATGCATTATGATGGTGTTATTCTAGGGTGGTTTTGTTTCTTTTTGTGCAAGGGTTTATTCAAGGGTTCAGGGGAGGTCACTTTATAAAGCAGAGCTTATGAGGAAGACCCAGTTCTAAGTGTTGTTTGACTGTACAATCTAGCAGGGCCTTCACCTCAGGAAGGAATACTTCTTTGCTTAAGTCAAAACTTCAAATAGCCAACTGGTTATATATCTTCACAGGATTATGCCTGAGTAAGAGTTGCCTCAATCAAATTGGACTGCAACCTCTTCAGCTATGGTCAAATGGAACTTAAGTCTTAGAGACTTCCAACTATCCAACAAGGGAGTAGAGTCTGGGCACCTGCCTAAGTGTGCTCTGGGGTAATTCTTGAAGATTTCCTCAATGACTCTGCAGTCAGTCTAAAGGTCTTTAGTACGCTCTAATATTCTCCTCAATGACCTTAAAGTCAGTCTAAGGATTCACAATTGTGTTCTAAGATGAGCTTCCTCAATGACTCTGAAGTCAGTCTGAGGGGTCTCAATGTGCTTCGGGGGATGAACTTTGCAGAAAACTTTAATGACTTGATAGTTAGTCTGAAGATTCTCTAAAAGTTTTTGCCTAGGAGTTAGGAGCCAACCAAGGGAGCCAAGGGGAGCTGATTTCTTGAGGTTTCCTGGGATTCTTGAAGGGGGTCTTGGAGTCGATGGTTGGGTTCGTTATGTCGGAGTTCTGAACATAGTTCAAACTAAGGCAAAGTAGACCGTAGCTATCAATTCCAGCATATTAGTATAGAACATTTTAAGAGATGCCACCAGGTCAGCATAGAGCAAGCCAGGGGGGCATGATTAGAGAAAGACATCTGGGGGCACTGCCACCCAAGTATCAGAGTAAGACATTTAAATTAGTTAGGTAAACACCATGTCTGAAAAATTCTTATAATAACTCGAGCCAGAACAATGAACTCTACATAGAATTTCTTTCTTTTTTAAATTCTTCTCCTCACTTGGCCTTTCCTGCTCGGTTTAAAAAAAAAAAAAAAATGCCCTCTATGTGTTGATCTCGCATCCATCCAGTGCAGTCAACACCTCTGCTGCTACCTCTGCTGCCACCTCCAGCAGGAAATCAACGATCACTTATACCTCCCTTGTCAGATTTACAGGTGCTTCACCTAGCTGATCTCGTAGAATTGTGCTGCACCCAACAACTCACTCAGAATGGCCAAAAGGCCGAACTCATAAATCACCTTGTTTGTGCCCAAGACAAGCCCCTGTTGTTAGGGAACATAGACGTGGTCATTGAGAGACTAATGCCTGCTATTCTAGCATGTATCTCACCACTCAATTCTTCACCACCCTCCACCCAGGCTCAGAGGCCCTTAACTCCAGGACCTTCCATCCAAGGTTTACCACCTCAAGGCTCACCAATTCAAGGCTCCTCACCAGGAGATTCATTACAACAAGCAGAATTACTCACCCCACAACCTTTCATATCCCTGCTGTTGTCTGTTGCCATGCCATCAGGCTTGTCCCCTTCATCAGGACCATCCCACAGCACGAGTTCCCCTTCTCTGAACCTGGCCTCCTATGGTGAGTCTCCTCACACTCCTGCTCCTTACTATTCAGACACCATGTTGCATTGTGGTTACATCCCACCTGATCTGCTGGCCTCTCTGGCAGCTGGAGATTATCAAACAATAGCCAACTGGATGACCTCAGCACTCATAACCTGTCACTCAATGAGGAAAGGAAAGATGTTACCTGAATCATCAAGAGGTCCTGAAAGTGATCTCAGCGTGACATTATGGATTGAAGCAATGTTCAATCTCACTGGTGCTCTTTGTTCAATTGGCTCTCCTATGGCTGGTCACCCAACACCTCTTAACACAGCAGCTTGCATTGCTCATGCAGACCAATTGCATGCATACACCAGTTTCATCATTCAATGCATCAATGAACACTACAACTGGCCCACCTGCAATACTTCGACAGAGAAATCCACAACCTGAAAGCAGCAGTTGCCAACTTTGATATAGGAAATCCTGATGCAACTTTCCATACTTTCCAGCATGTCATCAGAGCTCCTTCTGCACCTCAGAGCGCTCGGTCAGCCCCACCTTGTTGGACAGATCCAGTATCGTCAACATCCAAGTCAAATCCCAGTTCAATCCTTTGCTTTCAATGCAGGGCTGGGGGCCACTCATCCATGGCCTGCTCTCAGACCCCTCTCAAGTGGCTGCAATACCCCCAAAACCCACATGACAGCCTCAGTGCGGATGGCACCATGGCATCAGTCTGCAGACCATACAATGGGAGGGGGTGCTTCTGAGAATCATGCAGTAGAGCACATGTTTGCTTATTCTGCTATGATCAATCACATAAATGCATGACATGCCCTTCACACTGCATCTAACTTCACCATACCAAGCCTGCAGATATCCCCAAACATTCCATACAACCTGTCGAAGTGGAAACAAGCTCTCACAGAGCATGAAGATCAGTCTCTCATCACTTATCATCTTCAAGGGCTCCAACATGGTTATACTCATGGCAACCACTCTCACACGAACCTGCACATTGATTCCATATACCCAAACCTTACTTCTGCTTTTACTCACCAAGACATCCTCACAACAAACATCTGCACTGAACTCATGGCCAAATGCTATCTTGGACCATTCAGCTCCATAGATGCCATTCCAAAACAATTTCACCCATTTTGGAATTCACCCCTTGGCATCATACCTAAAAAATATTCGAATCCACTGAAGTTCCAGATGATTCAACATCTCTCATACCCAGAAGGAGAATCAGTAAATGATGGCATTAACCCAGAGGACTATCATATTGAGTATGGTTCCATCCAAGTGGTTACTTCTATCCTTCTTTCTATCAGTCCTTCAGCACTGTTATGGAAAGCCAACATCACCAATGCCTTTTGCACAATCCCCATTCATCAGTCAGATTGGGGGATGCAGGGCATTTACTGGCATGGTCTATTCTTCATCAACATGTATTTACCATTTGGGCTCCATTCTGCACCTTATATTTTTACATCACTAATAGATCTTTTCATATGGATCTGCACTCAACACCATGGTCTTAACAATTTATCTCATTTTGTGGATGATTTTATCTATGTTGCATCACCATCTGAGGCCTGGTCTACTTTCAAGAAGTTTCAAGTGCTAGCATCTGACTTTGGTATTCCTTTCAAATCATCAAAATTCGTGCCTCCAATGCCAAATATCGATTATATCAGTTTTCAGCTCAATGCTCCATCAATGACAATCTCCATTCCCACTGACAAGCATGCACGTATCCTTAATCTCCTAGCTGACTGGTCAATAATCAGCTCAAAACATCAAAAACCATGTTCATGCTCTCTCTCAGAGGCATGCTCATTACTCAGTCATCTCATGCATGTCATGCAAATTCTGCCTGAAGGCAAAATCTTTTGCAATAGCCTCATATGTTTCACGTCAGTGTGGAAATCACCTTTTACTGGTTGTCATCATTTATCTGCCAGACTTCTCACTGACCTGGGTTAGTGGTCAGAAATTCTTCAAGAATGGCCAGGTCATTGTCTTATATCTTCATTGACCTGGGTTGATATTGGTTTCTATACCGATGCATCTGGCAGCCTGGGCACCAGTGCCTTTCTTGGTTAGTGCTGGTGGTGCCTAGAATGGTCCACTTCGTTCTGCTCCAACACCAGTGGTTATGACATTTTCTGGAAAGAAATGTTTGCCATATGGGTCTTGCTTGTCCTCTGGGGGTTTTCTTTATGTGGTCACTGCTTTATCCTTTACTGTGATAACCAAGCATGCATCAAATCTCTTTCAAGAGGGCATGCTCCTCATCACCCACTTGTCAATGATCTACTTCATCATATCATGATTTTGCAGCTCAAACTTGGCTTTTCCATACAAGCTTGATATATTGCCTCTGCCCAAAACCCTGCTGATTCACTCTCTCATCTTGTCAATCTTCCCCTTCATCCACAGGATCCTCTGCCTACCTCAGTCATCTCCCACTTTGGCTTCGCAATCAAGTTGATGCCAACCTGTGCAAATGAATTCATACCTGTACTGGCCAATTAAAACCTGGGACCACATCCCTTCTTTGATTTTTCAACACTCATCAGATCCCAGAAGCAAACGCTTTCCCACTTACTGATGACCTGCTGTGTCACTGGGCATGCTGGCTTTCTGTGGAAGGAAAAGTTTATTCTACCATTAAAAACTACTTTTACAACTTAGCCACCTATCAAATAATTCACTGGTGAGGACCTCAGCTTTGTCAGATGGATCTGCCACTTTTCAACATGGTCCTCACTCTCAACTGCACACTCCATTTGACCAATGCCCTATTACCTGTCAACATCTCCGTGCCATCTGTGATTCACTTAATATCTCTAGCTTGGCTGACATGGTGATATGGGCCACAGCCTGTGTGGTGTTCTACGGGCTGATGAGAACAGGTGAATTTACCACGTGAGACAGACTGCAATTTGATGGCAATCACCAAGCCTGTAGATGTGATTTTCACAGAGGCTGGGATTCCACCAAAAATCATCCATTCTGGTCCCTACACCTATCCTGCACAAAAACTGGTCTCCCAGGTGATGTTTTCCTAGGTTTCTCTGGGGATTTTGACTGTCCATGTTCAGCTCTGGATAACATGTTCCGAGTCCTCCCCTCAGGTCTGAATGATCCTGCCTTTTGCAAAGGTCCTGACACACCTCTCACTCGCTCAACCTTTATTGATGCCATAAGAAAGCCATTAGCCAGCATGGAGTTGGGCTATGGGATTCATGGTCATTCTTTCCACATTGGCAGCACCATACTCCTCGCAGCTGCTGGATACCCAGACCACATTTTACAACTTGCTGGATGCTGGCAATCCTTGACATTTCTTTGTTACATCCAATGTCATGATCTCATCCTTCCTCAAACCATAGCCACACTGGCTGCCCATCCTTTTCCCTCCTCCTGGCCCCCACCCCTTCTCAGGCATAACAGTCTAGGCTACAGTGTGGTGGTTCAGCCCTGCTAGATGGATTCCTCAAGCTCAGCTGCAGGTGTTGCTTCTGAGCCTGCAACCTGGCCCTCTTCACACAGTTCACACATGAATGGCAGCCCTGGAAGCTAGCCTTCCAAACCACCACACCCCAGCCTCAAAATCCTTCCATCACATTTGGTCCTCCATGAGAGTGAAGGGGTGGACTTTGTCAGAGTTCTGAACATAGTTCAAACTAAGGCAAAGTAGACCATAGCTATCGATTCCAGCATATTAGTATAGAACATTTTAAGAGATGCCACCAGGTCAGCATAGAACAAGCTGGGGGGGCACAATTAGAGAAAGACATCTGGGGGCACCACCACCCAAGTATCAGAGTAAGACATTTAAATTAGTTAGGTAAACACCATATCTGAAAAATTCTTATAATAACTTGAGCCAGAACAATGAACTCTACATAGAATTTCTTTCTTTTTTAAATTCCCTCCCACCCACACCTGTATCAATTACTTTCTGTTCAATATATGGCCCTCTTCACGCAGTTCACACACAAATGGTGGCCCTGGAAGCTAGCCTTCCAAACCACCACACCCCAGCCTCAAAATCCTTCCATCACATTTGGTCCTCCATGAGAGCAAAGGGGTGGACTTTGTTCTAAGACAAGTTTCTTGGGTTTTTCAAGTATTTTATTATTAAAGAAAGGTAGGTAACTGAATGATCCAAATTACATGGATTTACAGCCATTATTTATACAAAACTTCAACTTCCAATTGTAAGTAAAGTCTCAGCTAAAAGAGCATTTATCACAGAAAAGGGGGTTATTTATCACAAACATCACTTCCCCCTTATTACAAACTATTTTTAGTAAGTCAAATTTATCAGAAATACCACCCTGGTCAGCCTGGGATCCATAGACTATCAGCCACTGACCAGCCACTGGTGGCTTGCCACAGAAAACAGGCACAAATTGAGGAAAATGTCACAAGTAAACATTACACCACCCAACAAGTACTCACTAAGTATTGTGCCAAAATTCCTCTAAGTTCCCACAAAGTTTCCCACCCTATACCACGGTTGTTATACTAGATTTTGACCGTGATTTTCCTCTTCTACAGCATAGTGACAACATCAGCTTTTTGATTTTTTGTGCTGAATGCAATCCATTCTTTTTCAGCACTCAACAGACAGTATTGATACTGACAACTACACCAGCATGCTCAGCAAATCCTGCAGTCACCTGCACAGCTGTGTCATAATTGCCAGTAGTTATATCTTTTGGTTATCAGCATCTGACAACAGATGTGGTCAACCTCCATGAATGCCAACTCGGTGTGGTATTTTTTGAGCAATACAGCTGACTGTAGCAGCACTAATACCAACTTGAATTTAGATAAGCCTTGTGATAAAAGCTGAACTACTGCATTCTTTTTGTCAGCAGAGATAGGCCTCATAGTGAAGTAGTTCCTGAAGTATATAGGTTACCTGTTTAAGTTCAAGTATAATAAAATAGATTTTGTTTTAATATCATTTTATTCAAATACTAATACTTCAGAAGATCCAAACCAGTACAACAAGGTGAACAATCATGTCAGATCTCTGTTTCAAAATTTATTTCAGCATCTGTGTGTTATGATTGTCAACACAGTTATTATGATCATCAATGTGGTGTATAGTATGATTCAGCCACTTAGCCACCACACTCTTTGTTGAATCAAATGATTTTAGATCCTTAATCTGATACCTCCTGTTTTTATAGACCTATGAGAATTTGTGCCAGTGAAGTATCAGCATACCCTTGGTGATATGAACAACCTTGATTGTTATTACCTTGAGAATTATTGGAGTAGAAGGTACTTTTGCCAACTGATTTCATTGTGTTGTTGGTCATTTCATTTCTGTGCATTTCTTCATTGATTAGTGTGGTATGTCTTCCAAATTTCTCACCAAAGTGCTTTACCAGCATTTGCTTAAATACATTCTGTTGAAGCCAACTGTTTCACTACAGTTCTTCTCAAACAGTTAAGACTTATAACAAGTTACAGTACAAGCCAAGTCACGTGCAAAAAATGCTAAGATATTCGCCCAAAATATTTGTGTGGTGCAGGTTTTTGACTCTGAAGTTTTACGTTCAAAAGCCTATGTAATCAAGTAAAGGTATATTTTTACTGGGGGTTGGAAAGATGTGTATTTTGGTTAGAAAAAGGGCAAGTACTTATACCCATACAAAATATCTGATGCAAACTGAAAGAAGTAATGAAATGCTAAGTTAAAAATGAATAATACTCAAGATAAGGATAACTACTTTCTGATAACAAGCAACAAGCTGAGCAAACAAGAATCAAAGTAATTTAACAAGCACTAAGATTTCACTTCAAAAATCATGCTGAGTTAACAGATTTTGTGATGGAATAACAGGGGCATGTACACAGCCAAAACAATTACTGAAAATAGCAATATTTCAGGGACTCAGCCCAATCATGGTCACATGCATGATGTTGCCTCAGGGTGGCTGAAGCAGCTGGATCATACTGGGGGGGCTCAAGCAGCAAGAATGTTGGAATAGAAAAAGGGATGGAGGGAGAATGCCTGCATGGATTTTCTTTAAATTCAGCAGGGGACTCGCCATGAACATAGACTTCATCCTCATGCATTTGCAGGTTGGCAGAATATCATGGGAGCAGCATAGAGGGCATGGAATGCCACATTAGGCTGTTCACAATGTGTCCATAATTGCTGATCTTTTTGGCTTCTTGCATGGCTGATATAAGGTATCTGTAGGATTTGTCAAGTGTGTGGGTTAGTATTAATAACTTTTCCCCATTGCTTACCTCTGTGTTGCTCAGTACAGATATTTTCTCAGCAAGATCATCAACTCAGGAGATTAATTCAGTCATTGTTTCTTTGTTTTTCATCTTTAGGCTGAAGAATTGATTTCTTAGAAACATAAGATTCAACTTGCTCATGTGTTAGTATTTGGTTTTAAGTTGTTCTCATGCATCATGTGCAGTTTCACTCAAGATGGTCAGTCTCATTTGTGCATTTGATAGTGCAAATTGAATTTTGGATAGTGCTTGCTGGTCTTCTTCTGCTTTGTAGTTTGTAATGTTAGCTCAGGTATCAATATACTTCAATAGTTTACATTCATGTAATATATTTTTCATTTGTATAGTTCACATGTTATAGTCTTTTCTGTCAAATTATTAATTGATCATCTGTGTGCTATGGTTATATTCTTGATTTTGGTCCTGGTTGAGTTTTGTTCTGTAGATATGGACATATTATTAGTTTTTCACTATATATGCTAATGCTTACATTTTTGTCAATAGATGAATGTGGTTTAGCTTCCGGATGGATGTGTATATTTTACTGGTGGTGTTTGTTCTTTTTCTTCTATGAAATAGTGCTCTATCTACGAGAGGCTTTGTGATATAGTTCTGTGTATACAACAGCTATGAACGGCTTTGAAAAATAACGTGGGTTATTTATGAAGTCTCTACACACTTAATAGGGCTCATAACCTATTAATATTATGACCTTTGGTAAACATGCGCAGTTTATTTATGCAGGGGTACAATTGATTTACATGATGCAATCACAATGATGATGTGTACTTCTAATTTAGGTCATGATCTCTATGTGGCTTATTCGTAGCTAAGTGAGCATAATACTCAGACTATGTGTAATGCATGACATATACGAATTTCTAATATTCCAACAGGTATATTATCCACAACCTCTGCAATCCTCTGGCTGAATATCTAGCACACACCAGGAGCCATCAGCATTTGAGATTACTGAGAAGAAACACATTGAGAACAAGCATAGATGTGGTGTCTGCAGGCATCCTGGTCACAGCAAAAAAAGTTGCCACGACATGTATCTTGCAGATTGGTCAAGGAGTCATAATCCGATGGAAGCCCTGAAATCAAAGGTTTTTCATCCACCAGGAACACGTGATTATTTCAAAGAAGGTAACAGCATTATCTAGCATCTACATATTCACGATTATCCTCTGGAAGTTCGCAATTTTATCTGAGAAGTTGTTGATGTACAAGGAGATGGAAACTGTGGTTACCGTGCTCTTGCTGTCTCGATGAGTCGGTTGCAAGACGAGTGGCCACAAATCCGAAAAGAAATGCTACATGAATTGACCAAACATCAAGATTTTTACGAGGGCTTTTTCCTTGAAACTGCTCAATTCGAACAAGTCTATACTCGCCTTTTCTGGGAGGCAGGATCTTGTACCGCGGCATACTGGATGGATAGCATGTCAATGGGTGAGGTGATCGCAAACACATATGAACGTGTGGTTGTATGTTTATCTCCATTTGACAGCATTACCTACCTTCCATTCTGAGCCAAACTGAACGCACATAAACCCATCGTCATCGCATTTAACAACAATCATTTCGTTTCCGTCGATCTGAGACCAACGGCCCCATTTCCAGAAGTACACCATCGATGGAAGTCGCATGCCCAAGAACATGCCCTCATCTGGGAAGCATCAATCAAGAACCGCGTCAAGGCATTTTCCAACCAACACCCAGCTCAACACCACACAATCACTATTGACGATCCCAAGACATACCTAGTGGAATAGTCTGTTCTGCTGTGATAGTGTGAATGGCGAGAGGGAATTCTTTCTTGCCTACTTGCGCCTACTTGTGCCTACTTGCGCCTACTTGTGCCTACTTGCGCCTACTTGTGCCTACTTGCGCTTACTTGCGCTTACTTGTGTCATCTGTAGTGTAATGAAGTATGCAATAAAATAAGGATTATGTTTAAGTATTGTGTTTTGATTATAAATTCTATTATAAATAGTAGTGCTTTTCGATTCATAAAAAGGGTCACGTGGGGGGTGTAAGGTCACGTGGGGGTGTCCACTTACCAAGAAGGGGGTGTCCACCTACCAAGAAGGGGTGTCCACCTACCGGCCCCCAAAAATTGGCACTGAATCACGTGATGTTGCGACTAGCTGTTCAGCACTGTATATAGCATCTACTGCCCTACGACTCACCTATTCGCGCTTCAATTTGACGAAATAATTGACCCGAATCAAGCAAGGAGATGATATTGTTGCGAATTTCATCTGTGAGACACTTCATAGCTGTAAAAAAGAAGTAAAACTACAGATATAATGAAATAAACATTAAAAATAAATAAAAAATATAAAAAATATATTACCTCTAGATATGATGTGAACCGAGGTGGTATACTTATAGTGAGAAAAGCAAAAAACAATTTTCAAAAGATGATGAGCCACAAAACCGGGCAAATGATTTGATCGAATTTAAAGATAAATATTTTACTTACTACATAATTTTTTTTAATATTTATAATAAGACAAAAGGCAAAGCTATTATATTGTAAAATATAAAATAAATCAATCACACAACTATAAAAATATAAGCTAATAAGTGAAATTTCTAAAAAACATTTGCCCGGTTTTGTGAGTCATTGTATTCTCTTCAATAAATGATACAATGACTTCCGCCTAGGTCGCGCATACCACCACAGTGTCTATTATTTTGATGCCGACTCCGACGGCAATTCTGTGTCGATCGAGACACCAAGACGGGACTGAAAAATCGCATGTGTGAACTCGAGAAGAGGTTTAATGCACCAGCATTGTGGGTTGAAGAAGCCTTCAAAGAAGCCAAGATGACCACCCTTGGATGTTGTTGCTTTGAAAAAAGACGCGCGACAAGACACGTGTTAGAAGTATATGGTGCATGTTAAAACTCGATGCTAAAAAGCACAAGTCCTACCTAATATCACGTGTGAGTTAAATTCGCACTCGTCGTAAGGTATGAATTCGCCTGGTGCAATGGGATCATCGACAGCATTCAAACATAGTAGGGGCACCCTGACACTCGTGACGAATCACGAGGAGGAAGCATCGCGATAGTAATCTAGAAGTTGGAAGCCCCAAATGTCAAGTCAGAACATTGTATGTTCCAGATTGCTCACCAATCACCTCACAAGATCGAAATCTCGAACATACCGTTCACCATGTTGTAACCAAAGATCTTGGTTGTGACGAGCTTGTCAAATTCACGCAGTGTCTGGGCCAGTCGCACCACGTCAATGTCAATCCCCTTATTTTGAACAAGCCACTTCTCGTGTTACAAAAAGGCCTTCTTGAGTGAATTAGCCATTGAGCGTGAATAGATGTTCTTTCCAATGTATGTGCGCTCTAGGTGCGTGGTAGAACTGTGACACGATCGTGCCTAATAAAGAAAGAGCGGAAGTATGTATAATAAAGCTGAGGGAAGAACACGTACCCAACAAAATCAAAAGGATTGGCGACGGACATTGCTCATAGGAACGGCGCTTTATCCCCTTCTTGACCGAGATACTGTTTCAACGTTGCCGAGCAAAAACTTCAGCACTCCTCTGACATCAATCAGGCAAAACAGAATACGTAGCGAACCCAACAGGGTGGTACGCTTACCTTTACCAACACATTCGGCCCCAACAAGAATCCAATGGCCACCAAAAATGCGCTCGCGATCTTGCTCTTGATGTAGATTTGGGGCGTCAGCAGCTCCGATTCGGCACCTGCGCATGCCAATGCTGAGTTAGACCTCATTAAACGCAAAATAGTGAGATGCAAGCAAAGATGAACCAACAACAATACATACAGCCTCGAAAGTTGACAACCACTGCGTGATGATTATAAGGAGGGGCAGTGAGCTTGTTGAGAAGATCGCGGATATAGGACTCGTGTGACCTGCCGGTCAGCCCGTGAAGCGTCACAAGAGTTGGAGTATCATCAAAGGGTTTTACCGAGAGCTCTGGTGTCCAGTCGACTGCAATCTGGCCACCATCTGGGATGGGAACAAGCTTTCTATTCAGTATCGCGAACCAAGTGTCAGCAATGCACAGCGTTTAGCTATATATCTTCTCGTCGAATAAGCAGGTGGCATCTACACATACCTCTCGTATGAAACGTTAAACTCGTACTCAAAGTTTTCATAGGCGGCGTACGCAGTCTGAAGATGGCCATTCCACAAGTACGGAGTAGGGAAGAAGTAGGCTCCAGGCACGAGCGACGGACACATTTTGCAAACGTATTCTACTAGCGATACCTCCTTTGTTTCCCCAGCAGCCTTGTCGCGGACATCCAGTTTAATCGGTTCCGGAGAGTGGATTATTTGTACATATGACGGGAACATTTTTTGTCAAAGAAATGAATAAAAAGTACTCATTTGAGGTGGTATAATGACGAGAAGAGCGATGTTTACGCATGAATGAATTATGATTGTGAGCGAAGATTATGGTGCGTCGGACGTCAAGCAGTTTGTGAAAGTAATTGACGCTTGTAATTCCAAGCAACAAGGGAAAAAATCTTAATTTCAGCCGGGTGGCGTAAAAATCCCCTCCGCTTTAGCGATAGCCACCTGGGGTGGCTGACGATGGGCAATCGTCACATGTGCCTCTTTTCATTTTTTCTTTTTCTTCGCAATCGAAGAATAAAAACACTACGGCATCTATTATACTTTAGCTGGCTCTATCAAAAAGAAGTTGCACTATGCGTCTAGACTCATGGTTGGGGGTATGTCGATGGAGAAGTGTCTATTTGTGAGAATAGACGTTGTTTGTTTATGTTGCGTATAATAAAATTTATTTGAATTTTTCAATAAAAACATTGTGACTTCTACTCCGCTTTAGCCGACCCCAAAAACGGTCGAACCCCCAAGAAATCCTTGTAGCGCAAAATCTCTATTCACTCCTTGCAATGTCAATACTACGAAATGTCTCCTCCACTGTTCGTCGTGTTACCTCCAAGCAACTCGTCTCTGCTACGTTCAGCCCGATCCAAAGACGGTGGCAATCTGGCAAATCTGTCGAGGTAGACATTGTTGTGTGGTTGATTTCAATAGATTGATTTGACTTTGCTTTTTCATTTTTCATGGTAGATGACCGTTCGCGAGGCCCTCAGTGCAGCTATGGAGGAAGAAATGCTTAAGGACGAGCGCGTCTTTCTGCTTGGCGAGGAGGTGGCCCAATATAATGGCGCATACAAAGTCTCAAAAGGGCTGCTCGACAAGTTTGGTTCTAAGAGAGTCATCGACACACCTATCACTGAGATGGGTTTTGCTGGTATCGCTGTTGGCGCGGCGCTTTCAGGTCTTCGCCCTCTTTGCGAGTTCATGACCTTTAATTTCGCTATGCAAGCCATCGATCACATCATTAACTCGGCTGCAAAGGTCCATTACATGTCAGGTGGCACTGTCAGCTGTCCCATAGTATTTCGCGGGCCAAACGGTGCGGCCGCCGGCGTCGCTGCTCAGCATTCGCAGTGTTTCGCCGCTTGGTATGGATCTGTCCCTGGGCTCAAAGTCGTCTCACCATGGAACAGCGAAGATGCCAAGGGGTTGCTCAAGGCGGTACGGTATTTCACGTTGGCGCTCTCTTACGTTTGCTCTTTGATCGTTAGTTTTTGTTGGAGACAACCATTCGACTAACCTGATTTCAATGTCTCGCAGAGCATCAACGACCCAAATCCAGTAGTTTTCCTCGAGAATGAGCTTCTCTATGGTGTCTCATTTCCTGTCTCGGAAGCTGCTCTGCGAGACGATTTTACAATTGAACTTGGAAAATGCAAAGTTGAGAGAGAAGGAAGTGACATAACCATTGTGGCGCATAGTAAAATGGTCGGGCACGCCCTTGAGGCGGCGGAAAGGCTTTCAAAGGCCGGGATTTGCTCGGCCGAGGTCATCAACTTGCGCACCATTAAGCCTCTAGACATCGACACTATTGTTGAGAGCGTCAAGAAGACCAACCGGATTCTGACGGCCGAGGGTGGTTGGGCCAGCTTTGGTGTCGGCTCCGAGATCGCCGCGCAGATGATGGAGAGTAAGTCGTCCCTTTTTGCTTTTGTTTGGTTTCTCTCGTGTATGCTTTTCTAATTGACCTGACTCTAGCCGAAGCTTTCGACTACCTCGACGCTCCTCTCGTTCGCGTTACTGGCGCCGACATTCCAACGCCATACGCATCCAATCTCGAAAAGCTCGCTTTCCCCGAGACCGAGACTATCGAGAAGGCAGTTCACGACGTATTAGGCAGGAAAATTGGCGCGTAAGGTGCTATCACGTTACGTACAGTGACTCGCAAACCGCACAAATGTTTTCGAATCGAACAACTGTAAGCCCACAACACACCCAATTTGTACCCAGGTTCGACATAATTTCGTACGGATATTAGCATGTCGATCCTTCAAAAAATATATTCGATAATTTTGAAATCCGATTATTGTTGGTGAAGATATCGCGTTATAAAATCACCAGGTGCAATTGCGTGGTTTTGCAGCATATATGTATGTGTAAGGATTATAGCTGTCATGTGTTTTGTGAAAATCCGACAACCTTTTTATTCCGCAAGTACGGTCAATTGTGCCGAGTGACAACTACAAGATTTCTAGACTAATCACTAAAGTATACATTGATATTTGTTTATAATGCAGTTACAAGTTCCATTGCAATGTTCGTCTTCCATGAGGTCTTGCTTCTCGAATATGAGCGCTAGGCCTTGCCTGCTTCCTCAATCCTCATCCGCTGGCTCAATTGTTGCGCTTTGCGTTTTCAGGTGTCTGGCATGTTCTTTCCACAAGCTACCGCTTCAATCTGGACCTGCGACATGAACCTTCAGGATCAATCAAGCAGCAAGTGTATGATACGGCGTTCAGTGATCCCAAATACGACGCCATCATTTACTTTCAAGGTGAAGGATTGAGACCTACAAGACCCGTGAACTGAATCGTGTGTGGCTATGAATTATCATAATCTTTACTGAACATCTTGCCAATGTCAACTTAATTGCGGTTGACTATAGAGGCTTTGGGAACTCTTGTATGTTAGTTTTCTGATTGCAGCACGAATTATTTGGGGGACTCGCCACCCGAAGAAGGGCTTTGTATTGGGTGCATTCTAAAGGAGGTACGTGCCAATTGATCCCATGCAGGCCAGTAGGTCATTACGTGTCACGTAGTGCCAAGCAACAAAATCGTCATTCTCGGGCATTCGCTGGGTGGGTGTCCATCTTGTTATTTACTTCTGCACTTGTTATCTTTTTCTTGTATCCTTTCGAACAGTAGGTGACATTCGTGTTTTGAAGCAGGTTGCTGACATATATGGGTTGATTGCAATCTTTGTTTCAAATAGCTTGATCTCTTCGAGTACAACTTCTTAAGTATATCTCCCTCTGTTGCTCCCCTGAAGTCATTTCCTCGAGCGCAAAATGAGCTGAACATAGTTGCCTTTACTATGACTTTACCTTGTCCTTGTGCTTCTGATACCATTGCTTTATATGCTTTGAATATATTGCTGTCGTATTTGCATCACTTTTTCGATTCAATGTTGGTTTTTGAGGTAAGGCCCTCGTTAGCCTTTACGATGAATGACCAGTTTTCCAACTTTCTTTTTCACAAGCACCTTTTCTCTTTCCCATCATAGATTGTTATGCCTGGTCATTCTTTTCATGGCGCTCGCGACCTCGAGATACCAGGGGTGAACACAATGGCTCTTCCACTGTGTGATCAATGGGGAACCGTGACCCTACTGGATGGCTGAAGGGCCAATTAATGAGAATTTATTTGATTCATTGCATCCAATGTTCAAAGCACCAAGACCTCGGCCTTGACACCCTAACTCAAGATACAGCATTTTGAAGTTATCATAATGGTGCATTATTTCATCCTTAGCATCTTCTCTCTTCTTATTGTGTTCTCAAGTAGAGCTCAGAACAAGTGAGTAGAGTAAAGTAGAACCTCTTACTCTATTCTACTCTTGGAGATAAGCCATTACTCATACTCATCTGAGTATCTATGTAAGGGCCTGATACTAGATCAGCGCCCATTTCCTTTTTATCTTATATTTGAATATCTGTAATGGTTGGGTATTGAACCCCCAACCTTTTGTTAGCTTAAGGTTTGCATGAGAAACCTTATTTCTTAGTTTAGCTTTGTGTTTCATGTGACTCAACATCAAGTTGGTCAACTGATCCAGGAGTCAGTCATCTGACTCAGGGGTTAGTCAACTGACTCAGGGGTTAATCATCTGATTCAGGAGTTAATCAGATGATATCCTCATGTAACTGAGTCTTTTCTGCTTTTAGTTATTTGTCATACTTAGTCACTGTGAGTCATAGGAAAGCCAGTCCAGCTTCAGTTGCACTTGCAGCTATATAAGCAGGGCTTTCCTCACTCTGAACTCACCAGTTCTACCCAGCATTACTTAGTACCAACCCCTCCAATATAACTTTGTGATAAACCCAATCAAGACCTTCAATCTTACCTGGACTATCCCTTCAAGACTAGCCTGGAATTGTGTTTATACTTCAACACATCACCCTATTGGATAAGACTCTCCCACCCACCTGGGTTCTACTCAAGTTCAGATACACCTACAAGATTGTGGTACTATCTTAGTATCCTTACATTTTGGTGTGGGTTCTGTAGAATTCAAGCAAGAAATTACCAAGAACCACCAAGGGATAAAGCAACTTCCCAGGGATAAAGCAACTTCCCACCAGCAAGAACACAACCAAGGACCTTCAAGAAATAGGAAGTGATGGAATCACCATCAAGAAGACTCAGCAAGAGAGTCATACAGCAAGGACAGATGACCACAAGGAGTCAATCACATCAACCCAGAGACCAAGCAGTGAAACAGCTCACTCCAAGGTCACCCAGGTCTCCCAGGAGCCTATCACCAAGTGACCAAGATGAGGCCTTTGAGGATGGACCTACCATCCAACCACTCTACCATGAAGAAGAGCAGCAATGGGGGCTGGGAGAAAACTCCAGCTATTACTTAGCCTTGGAGAACCCACCCAACACCCCTCAGCAAGTGATGCTCCAGGTGTCAACATCTCCTCCAGATCTCATCACACCAAGCCAGCAGGCAACCACTCAGAGCCCCTTCACATACACTACCCCAAGTGACCAAGAGGAGGCCCTGAACCACAGCCTACAAGGATTCATGGAGAGCCTCAAGGTCAAGAAGGGTGAAGGCAAAGGCAAGCAGCCTGTCAGATAAGACACCACAGGGTCAGCCAAGGAATGGCTGAAAGAAATGACCCTAGAAGCCAACCAGGCCCAAGAGATTTATGAAGAGCATCAGCAAGAAACCAAGCATCTACAAGATCTAGACCAACTCAGGCTACAGAACCTCAAGCATAAGGAGGAACTGGACAGGGCTGCACAAGGACAGCAAGCCAGAATCCAGCAGCAACAAGAGCTGCAACAACTGAAGGCAAACAAGGCTGCCCAACTTGCTGAAATGCAGGAACTGCAAGAAGAGCAGGCAAGAATGCAAAGGAAACTAGATGCTATTCGAAATGAGCATCAGGAGGAACCCACCAACCACCAAGAGCCAACCAGACTGGCAGCAGGAGGCAACCCTGATGATGACCCAAATGACTCTGATGACTCAGATGATGAGGGAAATCCAGGCAACAGGCCTCATTGAACCCCAGGTGATGATCCAGAGGATGGAGAACCCAACCACCACTATCAACCCACCATCCACCATCACCACAGGCCGGACTATGACCATATCCAGGTTCCTCCACCAGGAAAATTTGATCCCTCAAGGATGTCAGTCCTTGACTGGCTGTTTTCAGTACAGTCCTACTTCAACCTCAAGGATATCCCCAACAATAAGAAGGTTGCATTTGCAGCAATGTACCTTGATGGCATTGCTCTGACCTGGTGGAAATCACTCTACCTGAGGTCAAACCAACCTACCACATGGAAGGAATTCCAGCAAGAGATCTCAGCCAAGTTCAGATGCCTTGATAAAGAGATGATGGCTAGGAAAAAGCTACGAAACATCAAACAAGGGTTCTCAGTGGAGCAATACATTGCAGAATTCACCAACCTGACCTTGCAAATCTCAGACCTCTCTGAGCCAGAAGCATGTGACCACTTCAAGGAAGGACTCAAACCACACATCCAGGCTCAACTCTTACAGCAGAATGTCCCCAATGACCTCCCTTTGATTCAGCAAGTTGCCCACAGAGAAGATATTCTTGCATTCAACATGGCAAAGCTGACTGGACACCAAGAGTCCAACCATCACAATCCATCAAGGAGACACCACTTCAAGAAACCTGAAGAACGAAGAGGAGTCCATGCCATGGAAAACAAGAACCATAGGAGGGACAAGAAGGACATCTCCTGCTACAACTGCCAGAAGCAAGGACACATGGCCAAGGACTGTCACAGCAAGACCAAGAAACCCTTCAAGAAAGGCACCACTCCCATCAAGAACAAGGACCAGGCAGTCAATGTCATTGACATCCCTACCATCAAGGCTGACCAATGAGCCACCTTACCAGAGTACAAGACTGGAGGTGCAGCAGGAGCTGACCTCTACCCTCTGGAATCAGGAAGACTGGAGGCCCACCAAACCAAGTGAATCCCCACCATGCTCCAATGGGCCATCCCAGAAGGCTACTATGGTGAAATCTCAGCCAGAAGCAGTGTCCAAGCAAAAGGAGTCTCCATCTCAGGGAAGATAGACTTGGACTACAGAGGCAAGATCAACCTGATTGTCACTAACCACAATCCCCATGCTCTGACTTACAACAAGAAGGGAAAAGCCATTGCCCAAGTCACTATTGTGAAGTGCGAACAGGTCAAGTTTGTGGAAGTCAAGGAGTTGGAGCCTACTGATAGGAAAGGAGGATTTGGATTAACAGACATAAAGGCTATATCCTCTCATCCAGGCAAACTCATCTTCCAAGGGACCATCAATGAGAAGAAAGGGAACTTCCTCTTCAATAGTGGAGCTGATGGACCTGCCTTCATAGGACAAGACCTAGTCAAACCACTTGGCCTCAAGACCACCAACCTGAAGGAAAAGATCAGGATCTCCACAGCAGGCAACAAGAGGCAGTACATCACCAAGATTGCCAAGGATGTACCCTACAACATCCAGGGATTCTCTGACACAACCAACATCCTCATCATGCCAAACAACCTAGGCCAAGTCATCCTAGGTAATCACTGGCTGAGCCAGGTCAATCCCATCATTGACTGGCAGAGGAAGGAGCTTACCATCACCAAGGGTGACATCATTCACACTCTTCAAGTGAACACCAAGAAGGCTGAACCACTCACTGAGGTCAACTTCATCATGGACACCAAGGAGTTCAAGCCAGAAGAAGGAGATCAAGTCTACCTCCTTCAGACCAAGCAAGATATGGATGAACTCCTAGGCCCAGAGGACGACTTCTATGCCAAGAAACAAGAAGAAGTCAATGATCCTGACCTTGACAAGCTCCTGGAAGAATACAAAGATGTCTTCAGAGAACAACTACCTCAAGAGAAGCCTACAAAAAGGGATGTAGAACATGAAATCATCTTAGAGAATGGAACCAGACCAATCCAGGCCCACCAGTATTGACTGTCACCAAACCATCTCCAGACCATCCAAGAAACAGTTGCAGAACTATTGCGACTTGGACACATCAAATCAAGTAAATCACCCTGGTGAGCCCCTTTATTGGTAGTCCTCAAGAAAGATGGCACTTCAAGAGTAGTTGTTGACTACAGGCTCATCAATGCCAAGACTAAAGGACAGGCTTACACCATGAAGGATTCCTACAAACTACTGGAACAGATCTCAGGCCATGAAGTCATATCATCTATGGACTTCCTTTGGGGATACCACCACCTGCCCATGGCAGAATCCAGCAAAGAACTCACGGCCTTTGGAGTCCCAGGACCTGGAGGAGGGCAATACCACTTCAATGTCATGCCCTTTGGCCTGAAAGGAGCTCCAGCAACTTTCCAGAAGTTTGTGGATGATGTTTTCTGACCATACCTTGGACTATTTGCAGTAGTCTACAATGATGACCTGGCCATCTACAGCAACTCCAGAGAAGAACACCTCAAGCACCTTTGAACCATCCTACAAACAATGTGAGACAACCAGATCTATGCCAAAAGGAAGAAGTGCTACTTCATGCAGAAGGAAATCCCCTACCTTGGACATCTAGTCTCCAAGAACGGTATCAGGACTGACCCAGAGAAGATCCAGACTATCAAGGAATGGCCAGCCATTAAGTCTGTCAAGCAACTTCGAGCATTCCTAGGACTCATGGGATACTACTGCAAGTTCATGAAGAACTTTGCCCAAGTTGCAGCACCCTTCACCAACCTGCTGAAGAAGGAATCCATGAACGAATGGGGAGAAGAACAGGAAGCAGCAAAGCAAGCCCTCATCGAGACACTCACCAGTGCACCACTACTCCATAGCCCCAACTACAATGAACCATTTGTAGTCACCACAGATGCCTCTGACATTGCATTGGGTGCAGTGCTCACACAGCAAGACAAGCCCATTGCTTTCCTCTCCAAAGCCTTCAACCTCACCAAGAAGAATTGGACAATCTATGAGAAGGAGCTATTTGCCATCATTTACACCTTGCGAAAATGGCAACACTACCTACAGACTCCAATCCCTTCACCATTGTCACGGAAAATGCAGCAGTTACGGCTATCAAGACCCAACCAGCTCTCACAGCCAAGCAGAGCAGATGGATCCAATTCCTGGAGGAACACCAGTACAAGATGGTACATCGACCAGGCAAGGAAAACAAGGTTGCAGATGCTATCACCAGACATGACATCTATGGTATTACCATCCTGGACAACCAACCTTGGACCAAACACATTTGCCAGTTCTCAGCCAAGATAGAGCAACAACCATGGATGACCCTCGAGGATGGACTCTACTATAAGATAGACTCCAAAACAGGCCTCGAGCACCTCTACATACCAGGGTACTTGGACATCAAGAAGCAGATCCTAGAAGAGATCCACCAAGGACCTGGAGGTGGCCATATGGGCTACAAGAAAACCCTTGAGAAGGTTACCAAGCAGTTCTACTGGGAGAAGATGCCCAACTCAGTCAAGAAGTTTGTCAACTCATGTGATACCTGTCAAAGGATCAAGCATTCCACACAGAAGCCTTATGGATTGCTCAATCTGATCCCACCACTGGAGGACAAGTTCAACACCTATACCATGGACTTCATTGGACCTCTCCCTCCCACCAGGAATGGCTTCAATGGCATCCTAGTCATTGTAGATGCCCTCACCAAAGCTGCCATGTTGGAACCCATCAAGTTCACCTATGGAGCTGAAGAGATTGCCAAAGTCTTTGTCAGGAGGATTATAAGTTGACAGGGACTCCCTCACAAGATTATCTTGGATCGAGACCCAAGATTCTCAGGATACTTCTGGAAGGCCATCTTCAAGATGCTTGGCACCCAGATTGCACTCTCCATGGCCTTCCACCCTCAGTCAGATGGTCAGACTGAATAAACAAATCAAACACTCGAAACAAGCCTCTGTGCTTTTATCAATGGATCACAAGATGACTGGGATGACCTTCTACCAATGGCAGAATTTGCTATCAACAGCTCAGTCAATGTCTCTACAGGGATGACCCCTTTTAGACTGATCCATGGAAAGGAACCTCGCTTACCTATCAATCTGGATCTAGAATCCAACGCACCTGCAGCAGTTGACTTTGTCAAACTCATGACTCAGATGATTGACAAAGCCCAGGACAATATCATCAAAGCACAGACCAGTCAGAAGACCCAAGCTGACAAACACCGCAGGGACCACACATTCCAGATCGGAGATAAGGTCATGCTAAGCACCTGGAACCTTAATCTCAGATTGACACACAGCCACAAGCTCACCCCCAAATGGATTGGACCCTTCACCATCAAGGCACACAAACAGGAAAATTCCTTCGAACTTGATCTCCCAGACACCTATCACATTCACAAGACCTTCCATGTCAGCCTTATCAAACCCTATCTGGAAAATGATGACCAGGAGTTCCCAAACCACCATCAGGAGCCTCCCACCCCTATCTTGGTCAATGACCAACTGGAGTATGAAGCCAAAAGGATCCTCAAGAAACGAACTCGACATGGCAAGACCGAATATCTTGTGGAATGGAAAGGCTATCACCTGGAAGACAGCACATGGGAACCACTGTCAAACCTTGACAATGCATCTGACCTCATCAAGGAGTTCAATAGCAGAAACACCTCACGTGCTGTCCTGATGATCACACATATTGATGATGCAACAGTGTGCTGGTGGTAAACTTGAAGGCCATCTCCCTAGGTCAGTTAGCCAGGATTAGTGCAGCTGGTGTGGTGGGTTGCATTATTTACCTGTGACAGCTTTCCTTGGGTTGGTGGCTGGAGTCAGGTGGAGTGGGTTGGGTGGCTGCAGGAGGGGGATGGGTGGCTTGATCAATAGGGTTAGTGGGATTACTCTCAGTGATTAAGTGGGTGGATTCTGTGGGTAATGATGGGCAGAAGTGCTAGAAGGAAGAAGAGGCCTTTTAGGATAGACACACACTCACTGACATAACAAAGTAGTGGTAGTAGAGCTAATAAACACCCCTTTGAAGTAGTGAGTTTAGGTCTCTTCTGTGAGAAGCATCCCTCTTGGTGGTAACTGCAGCTGTCTTAGTGTCATACACACCTTCTACTCACTTGCTGTGGCCTAGAGAACAGGCCCTAACTTGAGTGTTGAGTGGGGTTATAGAACTAGCCAGTGCTCTGCAGGCCTTCAACAAGCTTAGCTTGCTCAGGAAACCCCTTATTCTCTTGTGAATCATTCCCACAGGTACAATGGTCAATGTCAAAGTTTCAGGATGAAACTTACATAAGGAGGGGGATGGAAAGATGGAACCCATCACCAAGAAATTTTCATCCAACAGCACTCAACCGACAATGCTTTACAACAGCCACTCAGCCTGTACCCACCACCCAACCAACCAAGAGTACCAAGATTTCCCAGTCCATGATGTCGAAATCCACCAGTTCAGGGATGAAATGCAATTCAAAAGCCAACTCACAAAAGAAGGCAACAAAATTCGTACATACTTGGTCAGGAGGTTTGTTAGGGTGACAGGACCTAATGGTGAAATCATGAAAGGGTATGAAAGCCCTTCTGAGATGCGATTTTTCTACCAATTGGTGACCATGCTTCTAGCCATGATACACATGGATATCTGTGATTGTGCCATGTGCATCCACCTCCTCACCCCACCAATGGTTCAAACTCCCAAGCCCAAGAACCAACAAGTCAAGAAGTCACCTCCCTTAGGCTTAGGGTGACACACTCCAAGTTCCATCAAGAAGCCCACTCCAGCACCCTCGCACTACTCAAGTGGATGGCCGAGCCCATCTCCCCCACCAGTGGAGTGGACAATTCCTGTTGACCAGACCTGACCTCTGGAATATACCCCATGGACTCCAAACCCAAAGCCCCAACCATCCATCAAGGAAATCAATGAAGAAAGCACTCGACTCATCGAAACCATCTGCCTGTACCCAGAGGTCAAGGATGAATTCATGGCAGGACTTCCCAAGAAAGCCAACCACCAGGACATGAAGCAGGCCATTTGAACATGAAACAAGATTCACCAAGCCATTGAAATCCTGGATGAAACCTTCCTCAACCATGAAAGCTTTGCCTACACTTACATCAACTGGGTCCAGTACAACCAGTGCTGCAGGGACCAAGCACACTACTCACCAGAGACAGAGTGCAACACCTGTACCACCAAGATCAGCTATCTCCAGGAGAGGTTTGCTGAATGGGTTTGCTTGGAAGGATGGGATGTTGCATCAGTTTGAGGACAAACTGCTTAGAGAGGGGGATGATGTAAGGGCCTGATACTAGATCAGTGCCCATTTCCTTTTTATCTTATATTTGAATATCTGTAATGGTTGGGTATTGAACCCCCAACCTTTTGTTAGCTTAAGGTTTGCATGAGAAACCTTATTTCTTAGTTTAGCTTTGTGTTTCATGTGACTCAACATCAAGTTGGTCAACTGATCCAGGAGTCAGTCATCTGACTCAGGGGTTAGTCAACTGACTCAGGGGTTAATCATCTGATTCAGGAGTTAATCAGATGATATCCTCATGTAACTGAGTCTTTTCTGCTTTTAGTTATTTGTCATACTTAGTCACTGTGAGTCATAGGAAAGCCAGTCCAGCTTCAGTTGCACTTGCAGCTATATAAGCAGGGCTTTCCTCACTCTGAACTCACCAGTTCTACCCAGCATTACTTAGTACCAACCCCTCCAATATAACTTTGTGATAAACCCAATCAAGACCTTCAATCTTACCTGGACTATCCCTTCAAGACTAGCCCGGAATTGTGTTTATACTTCAACACATCACCCTATTGGATAAGACTCTCCCATTGACCTGGGTTCTACTCAAGTTTGGATACACCTACAAGATTGTGGTACTATCTTAGTATCCTTACAATCTATGTATGCCTACTCTTACTCTACTCACTACTCATTCAGATTCATTATCATTACTCACTACTCATTTGAGTAGAAATTGTGACTTGTTTTTTTACCTGCTACTTATTCAAGTAGAAATTATGATTTGCTTTTTTACCTATTACTCATCTGAGTAGAAATTATGACTTGTTTTACATATATTTTTGGTATTTCTGGGATAATTGTTGAGTTTATTTCACTTGTTTTCAAAAATCTATCTAATAATCCTGAGAATTAAATCAGGTATACTTAAGTAAAGTAATACTCAAGTAATTCTCAAGTAATACTCTAATAGCCAGAAGCCTTACTCTTACTCACTGAGTAAGTAATCTACTCAAGTAGAAAAATCTCTTACTTTACTCTACTCATTTGAGTAGAAGTAGAGTAGATGTAATAACTTGTTACATGTGCTTGGAGAGCATGATTCCAAATCAATTTAGTTTAGCAAATTCTATGAGATAGTTCTTGAGTTATTAGTGAATTAGTATTTGTTTCTTATTTTAATCATTGTGTGAACAATGTTTCCATAAAGGAACATATGATTCAGGAGTTAGATAAAATATTTAATTTATCTTTATGTTACTTCATTTATCTCATGCTCAATTAGATGAAATGGTGTTGCCACATCTTTGCCACCATCTTTGCCATATTTGCCACATCTATTTCCACCACAAGATTTGCCACATCTTTGCCACATCTTTTGCCACCACCTTGCCACAATTTGCCACCATTTGCCATTATCAAATGGTTGGAGATTTCTTATAAAAAGGTAGGCATTTTACTCTGTATTTTCATAAGTTATTTTCAGTCTTTTCATTACTCAAATAAAACTGAACTTGAGGTCAAAGAAAGCACTTAAGTCTTTATTGAATATAAAGAAAACAATCAAGCATCATTTCAAAAGCAACTTGAGAATTTAACTTTTACAACTACAATACTGAATAAATAAGGAGAGAACTTGAAAACTCAACTTATAATTCAACTGAAACTACATGCAAAGATCACTAAGAGTAACTCTTGCTAAATTTATTCTACTGAACTATAACACTGAGGTATTTCTGCAATTATCCCAACTAATCACAAATCCTAGTAATCAATCAACCAAAGACAATATATCAAAACACTAAGATGTAAAGGAAATGCAGCTACCCTCTAGCCATTTGATTAATGATGAGGCTTGGTTCCAGTATGAAGCTGTAAATCCTAGTAAAGCAATCAATGCAATCAATGCAAACAATGCAAACAATATAACAATACATAATGAACTCACTTATTACCACTGATGCTCATCATGTCCTAACTTGTAAAACTACCACTAGCACAGTTCCTCCCCCAAGTTCTTTATGCAATCTATTGTAGGATAACCTATGCCCAATGATGATAAGCCTTAAGGTGATTGCCTGACACAGTTTTTGTTTTTCCCTTCTCATGTCTATGACATATGACCTTATTTTCTCTTTCCACACCATAATATAAGGACCCATCCATCATTCTTCAAGTTTCCTGCTCCACTGTTTCAACAATATCAAGTTATAGAATAACACTTCTTTATTGAACAAATATTGGTTTTTTGCAAAGTCACTAATTAGATATTCATTGTCTGTGAACATGACAAAGGAGGGAATAATGCTATATCCTCAATCATTGGGAATGATGTCAATTTGATCACCCCTTTAAACACCAACACAGGAATAGGTGATGCCTAGGTCAATACTAATTACTGAGAGAAGCAAACAAGAGAACACAGGGCAAGACACAGATGTATGTGTGAGATTAGGGAAAGGGCTTTTATGATAAGGCAAAAGTAGAAATTAAAAGTCAACCAGTTCCATAGGCCAACGGGGAAAAGAGAAGAAGGGTGTATAAAATGCAGAAGAAGGTCAGGAGAGTGGTCAGACACCTCATAACTGTTTCATTTTCTGCTGGAAGACCATAGAGAGTTTGTGCAAAATCCAGTTTTGTGAAAAGTTGACGAAAATTTAAATTTTGGAAAAGTGGTTATCACATCTCAACCCGCACATACCGTTTTGTGAATATAATCTCAACAGACGAAATGAGGACTTTGCTCCAACTGGTACGATGATTGGTTTTCCTACAGGGGGTTCTCAAGTTACGTGTTTCGTGCAGAAACGTGATCCTTTTATATAATTCTTGTTAATATTCAATATACCCGATCAAACAGTATTTCTTTTTTATATGTGTATTAATGAGAAGGGGCAAGTTGCTTGTATTTAGCGTGCGCGACAATTTACATGCATGTGGATACGCCAAGTGACCGTACCCATAGATCTATATACACGTCATAGTGATATATATGTCATTGATTCACCGTCGAAAATGTTAGTAATGCTTAACAAGCCACATAATCAGATTTCTTTGCGTTTCTTCACGGCACGTCAACTGGTGCAATGCGACTGACTACACAAAAAGCCTAAATATGTGAGCAAAAGTCTATAAGTAACCATACACCCATCCACCATTGTACCTACATTCTTACCCTTTCTCTCTTCACATGTATTTGTCAGCATATCAGGCAACAAAGTAACTTGGTGTCTCATCAGATACCTTACGTCGTTGGCTCAAGCAAGGAGAGATCGCTGCCAAGACATCTCCCTCTGGTATTCGTCTTTATGACGTCTCTCCTTTTTTTCCCGAGCTGACTTCCCAAAATGCTGGAAGCCACACCACCACCACCTCCACTACCCAAAAGGGTTATGTCTACGCGTGCGTGTCAAGTGCCAAACAGAAAGACGACCTTGAACGTCAGAAACAACTTCTCCTCGCGCAATTCCCAAGTTATGAACTCATCAGTGACGTTGGCTCAGGCATCAACTTCAGGTGCCGGGGACTTAAAACCTTATTGGAGCGATCGAGCAGCGGTGCTGTCTCAGAGGTTGCCATTACCCACCATGACCGCCTCTGCCATTTCGCCTTCGATCTTCTCCAACACGTATTCGCCCTCCATTCTACAAAACTCGTGGTTCTCTTCGACGAGTCGATGTCTGATGAGCATGAACTCACAGAAGATATCTTTGCAATCAATACTGTCTTCATCTGTCATATGCAGGGGAGAAGAGCCGCTCGTCATCGACAAGAACGCTGGAACGAGCAAGAAGCGCAAGGCAAAGAAAATGATACCGATAGCATGCAAAAGGTGATGACACGACGACAATGTACTCAATCGCGTACTGTCAGTCAAGGTGTACCCAAACCATCCTCAGAAGCAGATGCTGAAGTGATGGATGGGGCTGGTGAGATTTGCCTATAACACAGTCATTCACTGGAACTGCCGACGTCGCTGCTACATCAAGGATTGTAGGATTAGACCTGCACAGCAGACATGGGTGGCAGCATGATCTGCAAGAGACAAATACTCCCTTTTCGATGACATTCGGGCTGGAAAGAATACTGACCAACAGAAGGATGCAGTGCTTCGACGGGCTGCAGTATGGGGCGAGCAAAAGCTCTGCAGGTTAGCTGTCCGCGTGGGAATGCAGCTACGAAGTTGTTTTGGTGTTGCACCTGCTAACATCACCGATGAGGCAATTGATGAAGCACTGGCAGCAAGAGATGAGACCATCAAGCGCAACATGCAGCGCAAGCCAGGGGCTCCATCACACCATCTCTCCTTCCGCTCTCACAAGGACCCGTGCCACACCATCTCCATCCGTGCACAAAACTTCTCCAGGGTGGTTTGGAACCAGTTCTATGTGTTGCATCTCCATGACCCCAAAACATTGTCACATCGGCGACACAAGCCTGAGCCCTATTGGCCATTGCATTTCGAGAAAAAACGTCAAAAAAAATGGCTGGCCATCACTGCACAAGATCACAAACGACTGCAAACTAACGTATTCATGGAATACTAACGAGTGAACGTTGGCATGGGTCCACGAGAGGCAGAAGCAGCACCGCGAAACACAAGCGGATGGCTCGGTTCACGCCGTCTCGATCGACCCTGGAGTTCGCACGCCGTTCACATGGTATTCCCCCACCAAAGGCACGGGCAAGATTGGACAGCATGACATCGGACGTGTGGTCCGTCTCTGCCAGTACATGAACGACCTGATTTCCAGGATGGATCGGTTGAAAGCATCGAGCTCGAAGTGCAAGCAGAGAAAAGCCAAGCGATTAACCGCAGCTGTCGCACGCATGCGGCGGGATATCACACGCCTCCAGAATGAAATCCATCGCAAGGCCATCGCGTTCTTCGTACGTGAGTTTGATGCCATCGTCATTCCTCCCTTCGAGGTGAGCAACATGGTGAGCCGCAAGAGCCGCAAGATCACACATCGGACCGTCAGGAACATGCTCGGATGGGCTCATTTCCATTTTATAGAGCGCCTGACGTCAAAAGCCGAAGAAGCAGACGTACGTGTCATCATCCAGAACGAGGCTTACACGTCGAAGACGTGCAGCTGGTGTGGGAACATGCAGGCGATTGGGGGGTCGGAGACGTATAACTGTCACAGCTGCAAGGTCAAGATGGACAGAGATGAGAATGGAGCCCGGGGGATATTCCTCCGGGCATTGCTTGATGGAGCCTTGGTTCTCTCGTGAGATCCATGCAGGAGATGGTAGCTTTACATAGCAATGCTTAGTATAGCCTATTATCGATATATTGCAATCCATCCGATTTATTGCGGCCGGAACCCCCCTTTGGACACATGGTTTGCTTGTTTGTATGTTTGTTGTACAAAGGGTCATCAAATGCAATTATGTAAAGCCATAAATAAAGGTCCTTCCCCCCCCCCTCTCCCCAAGCAATGTAAATTCTATTCTTTATACACAAGAGAAAGAGAGGCAAAATGGCTGAAATGCTCATGAAGGCCGTCAAGACCGTTGCAAGCTCTGTCAAGACCGTTACAAATTCGGTCGTCGTCAATCTCCAAACTCCAGGGGCAGAATATGTTCCCCTTCCCTTACATGGGGGCCTCCTCGGCCTCGGTCGTACCATCCTGTTGCCTCCAAATTCGAACACGGAAATTCTCCTGGTTGCTGTTCACGGTGAGTTTCATGCACGGTAAATTTACCAATCTCGTCATTAATTCTTCCTTCTCTTATTCGTATCCCTCTCTATCGAAATGCTGTTGAACTAGGGTGGGGTGAGTTTGAGTTATCGCTTTCTTGTGTTCTCGTGTTTTCGTGTTCGCGCTGGACAGGATCGCTTAAAAACTTTGCGATCTCCTACCTTCCACCCTTCTACCCTTCTTCCCCAACCCGCGGGATATAACCTAGGATTGATAGAGAGCACGAGCGTAGAAATATCCAACGAAATGCTTACACGAGCCAAGGAACAATTTCGTGCCGTGTCTCCTGATTTCACAATCGTAAGAGTTTCAAGCCATTCCTGTTGGTGAAATCTTTAAACTTGAACTGCAATTTTTCTTGATGAACCTTGCGAATCGTTGGGATTTCCCAAGTATGAACGCTCGATCGGCTCCGATGGTGAAGTCAACGAGCGTGTCGACCATTGCTTTGATGTCATTAATCAGGAAAATTCGTTATTGAGGAGGGTGAATATGGTTTTCTTCATCGCTCACAGTCAGGTAGCCTGTTACATTTACATTTATATTTATACTATATATATAATCCCATATTTTGTTCATCAAACATTCCGCTAAGCTAACTCCGTTTTATGGGAGAATCCAAGGGATGTGTCGTGTCCATGCTGACCCTTGCCAGGTTACTCGAAACGGAAAAGCTCAGTACTTATGGCTCAATTCCTATCTATCCCTCACTTCTCTCGTGTTGTGTTTTCTCACGCTCCCGCCAATTTTACAGAAGGAAAACAGTTCGGCCTGATCGCTTTTGCTGGTAATGTCACAGAATGCTGCATTGATTTGTAACTCGTTTGGTATTTTAATCCTCGAAAAACTTTTTTTTTTTGTGCGAAATCTTGAAAGGCATCCACCAAGGCAGCATGGAATCTTACGCCTCCATGTCTATTATGCGTGGAGCCACCAGAGAACTATATTACATGAGCGACCCGTCCTACGAGCTCTCACAGGCTTACCGCACAGCCGTCGCTGTTGTGGTTGGATGCGGCGGTCGAGTGATGGCCTTCCACAGGTACGTTCCTAAAATTCTAATCTTGGTTGTAAAACAGGACGAGTCCTCTCGGTCGATGTTCAATTTCTGATTGTCATTTCTCGTTAAAACAAAAAAACTTATTGCATTATTACAACCTATTATTATTTTCGGTATGATCGAAAAAGTTACGACGACAATGTTGTTCCATGCGCCTCCTCCACACTCTTCGACATCCTGCCCACCCATCAAAACCTTGCGGTCGGGCTATACATCCCTCACTACTCCGCAAGACAGTGGCATTTCGGTGACGTGGCCGACGGCTCTCGTCCGGACCTTATGATGGCTCTCATTGCCCTTTGGCTTAAGGCTAGGAACTGCGGGCATCGATGGGATTCTCGGTGGGGACGTGTTCTCCGCGAGACAACAAGCTATTCCGAGGGACTTGGAAGTAAGGTACGGTCTGAGCAAAAATTCAACCGATGTCTCAATTTTTTTTTTTTCCATTTTTACAAACTTGTTTCCTACATCAAGGTGACCAACGCGATTGGAAATTACATGAGCACACGCGATATTAACGTCACTATCAATATGTCGCACTGCGAGATATATCTTTGTTCGCTTCTTTACCTGTAAGTATCGTGGATTTTGACGCTTTCAATTCAGCTTCAAGCTTGATAAGATAATTTATCCATCATCGAAAACCAGCTACGGAGTCTACTGGATGTTACAGCCAACCGTTCAAACCGTTACATCGATTGCCACAACGGCTAAGACTAACGCTGACTTTCCAAACCTAGACGACTTTGTCGTTTCTGAGCTCAAGGCTGCCTGCAAGTCAGTTGGTGATCTCATTGCCACTGACATCGAAAATTGGTTGGATGCCTTTACAGAATTTAGAAGCAGTAAAGGTGCTTACTTCAAGGATTTTACGGCGCACTGGCAGCATATGCAGTCAAAATGGGCCGTGAGTAATTGAGATGGTGGGGGATAATATCTTTATGTCTATTCGATGTCTTCCAAAAATCACGTATTTTAATTTGTGACATGTGATTTGTCAAATTTGTGTCTCTCACATTTTCCAATTTACGTCAAATTTGTGAGCAAATTGTGATATATATACCTGACCTCCAAAAATAACACAATTTTGTTGTAATCCACGTGACTATGCGAGTCAATGTGATTGTTTAACCGCGTCATGTATATCAAGTGAGCATTTATTACATACACTCCAATAGCCATGACATCGACATTGTTGAAGACTGCAGTACTCGAGGATTTGGAAAATGAAGAAGCTCGCCATGTCCGCCGCAAACAAATAGCCAAGCGTGAAGTTTGTATATCAGTTTGTTACGTGAAAAGGCGCACTTATTGAATTTGTCAGAGCGAAAATTTTTACATGTGTGAGTCACTGATGGCTGCGCCAAGTGACGTTTTATCTTAGTCTAGATTTCTAGCTATGATCTAATTTATTTACATGCGAGTTGCTACACATATTCCAACACCCCTGCTCAAAGAACATGTCCGCGAAATTTCATATGTTGCATTTGTTGGTTTTGATTTGTGAGGCTATTTCGATTCGATGTTGTGAAGTCCGAGGTTGTTGCGATTTGATTCGAATTTAATTCGTCCAAGTGGTTTCGTCATGATATCGGCTATAATGTCAGAGGTCGAGCAATATGTTAATTTGATGTTCCTTTGTTCAATTTGTTCGCGAATAAAGTGATGTGCGATTTCGATGTGTTTTGTACGGCTGTGGTTTGTAGGATTGTTTGCGAGAGTGATTGTTGATTGATTGTCTTGCTGAATGAGTATTGTTTCTTGTTTGAATCTGATTTCATCTAGTAGATGTTGAATCCATAGTGCTTCTTTTGTTGCGATAGATAATGATTGGTATTCTGCCTGTGTCGTGGATGTTGTGACTAATGCTTGCTTGTGTGTCTGCCAAGACACCATATTTTGGTTAATAGAAAATACATATCCAGTTGTTGAGCACCTGTCATCCAGGTCATCACCTCAATCCGCATCACATGAACCAGTAAGTTCGATTTTGTTATTGATTCCCCTGCAGAATCATGACTGACCGAGGATGAGTACAATGTCGGTTGTTCCTTGAATATATCAAAATATTCATTTTACTGCCATCCAGTGTGTTAAATCATAATTTGAGGTGAATTGTGCTGCTTTGTTGAGTGCTGCTGATAAGTCTGGCCTTGTTGCTAGCATGAGATACATGAGAGTCCCAATTGCTTGGTGATATGGTATGTCTGAATCTCTATTGTGGTATGTCTTCCAAATTTCTCACCAAAGTGCTTTACCAGCATTTGCTTAAATACATTCTGTTGAAGCCAACTGTTTCACTACAGTTCTTCTCAAACAGTTAAGACTTATAACAAGTTACAGTACAAGCCAAGTCACGTGCAAAAAATGCTAAGATATTCGCCCAAAATATTTGTGTGGTGCAGGTTTTTGACTCTGAAGTTTTACGTTCAAAAGCCTATGTAATCAAGTAAAGGTATATTTTTACTGGGGGTTGGAAAGATGTGTATTTTGGTTAGAAAAAGGGCAAGTACTTATACCCATACAAAATATCTGATGCAAACTGAAAGAAGTAATGAAATGCTAAGTTAAAAATGAATAATACTCAAGATAAGGATAACTACTTTCTGATAACAAGCAACAAGCTGAGCAAACAAGAATCAAAGTAATTTAACAAGCACTAAGATCTCACTTCAAGTTTCATGCTGAGTTAACAGATTTCATGATGGAATAACAGGGGCACGCAACATAGCCCAAACAATTACTAAAAATGGAATTATTGAAAATGGCGATGTTTCGGGGACTCGGCCCGATCGTGGTCACGTGCGTGACGTTGCCTCAGGGTGGCTGAAGTGGCTGGATCGTACTGGGGAGGCTCAAGCAGCGAGAATGTTGGAATTGAAAAGGGGATGAGGGAGAATGCCTGCATGGATTTTCTTCAAATTTGGCAGGAGACTTGCCATGATCGTAGACTTCATCCTCATGCATTTGCAGGTTGGCAGAATGTCGTGGGAGCAGCATAGAGGGCATGGAATACCACAATTTGCTTGTTCTAAGATGAATGTTGGAGGGTGAGGCAACAGACTCTGAGGAATGAAGAGTCTCTCGATCAGAACCGTAGTAGTTTTCTCCAAGTTTGGGTTCAGGGGAAGGGGATGGTTCAACTACTGGCTGAGGTTTGGTGAGGATTATAGTGGTTTGGTCAAATCTACTAAGATGGGCAATTTGGTAAGGGGAGACATTGCTGAGGTATGCAATGGCATTGCTCTCTTCTCCAAAGTATCCATAGAGAAAAGTTGTGACCATGTGAGATTTCGAATCTCCACAAAAATCATGGTTGTTGTGTGCCAAGAAACTACCCAAGAGGTAGTAGTTCTTGAGAGTCTCATTGTTGCTTTGGGCTTTCACCAGGTCAAGGTTGATGTCTATCTTGGCTTTGTAGTCCAGGTCTTCTGGGTGGATGGTCGGCCATAGGGGAACCTTGTTACAGTACTCGCTGAGGGCTTGGGTGAGCTGTAACTTCAACATATGGCTTGACTTGGTTTGAAGGATGGGGTCAGAGGGGAGGCTGTTCATGGTAGATTGCAAGCTTGTCTCAGTGGTAGTTGTTGGGGAGGATGGATCCATCTGGGTGCCTGAGTTTATATGTGAGTCCTCAGATGTCTTGGATGTAAAAGGGTCTGGTCCATCTGACTTCCATCTTGCATGACCAAGATGAATCTACAACTGATTTAATAATCTTCACAGGGTCTCCAATTTTAAGGGGCTGAAGCAGGGTGTTGTTGGTGTCATGTGTCTTCTTCTGGTGAGTCTGTGTGCAGGTGATAAATTGGGAGGCCTTGTGCCTAATCCTGTTGAGTTGTATGAATTCCTGTTCTGCATACTGCATTGGGTTGGGATCAGCAGTTTGAGGGACAGGTGTCTCATAGGGTCTTCTAAAATCAAATCCATATAGAAGTTCAAAGGGTGAAAATAGGGTGGATGTGGATCTGGTGTATCTTGTTGCCAAGATAGCTGTGTTGAGATAGTGGTCCCAGCTTCCTGATTTCGGGGTAATCTTGGCAAGAATGTCCTTGATGGTTTGATTGGCTCATTCTGTTTGACCATTTCCAGCAGGATGATAAGCAATGGTGGTGATGTGGTGGATCTTGAAGGTTTGGGTGAGTGCCTTGATTAATTAATTGACAAATTTGGTTCCTTGGTCACTTGTGAGGATGGTGGGAACTCCATGGTGACAGATGATGTCATCATGGATGAAAACTGCAATGCTCTGGGCATCTGCATCTTCAAGGGTGCATCCTTCAATGTACTTGGTGAAGTGATCAATGGTGAGAATGATGTAGCATTTTCTGGTGGGGGTTGTGGGTAGAGGTCCCATGACATCTATTCCTACTTGGTAGAACAGGAGAGGGATTTTCTTGATTGGTTGGAGGGGTGCATGGCCAGACCTTCTTTCACATTTTTGGCAGGTTGGGCATGATCAGATGAATTGGAAACAGTCTTATTTCATTCCAGGCCAGTAGAACAATTTGGAGAGTTGGTGGTAGGTGTTGGATTGGCCTAGATGGTCTGCATTGTGAACTTGTTTGAGTGTGGCAGTCTTGAAGTGGAGTGGGATGACAGTTCAGTAGGTGGTCTCTTGGTTGATGGTGTCTTTTTGAATGAGCTTGGTTCCTTGGATGTGGTAGTGGGGATGGATTCTTCATACTAGTTCCTGTGTCTCCTGTTCTGCATTGGTGGGCATCTTATTGTTGGCAAGATACTTCACCAAGCAGTAGTAAAGGTCAGAATCCATTAGGTGTCGAGCAGGTTTAGCCCCCACCTAGGCAAGTTTTCGATGAAGTGTGGGCTCCTGGAGAGAGAATCAGCAGCCTGGTTCTGTTTTCCTGGCTTGATGACGATTTTGACTGGGAAACAGGAGATCTGATTGATCCAACAGGCTTGGAGCAAGTTGTTGATCTCTGGTTTGTTGAAGAGATCCTTGATGGCAGAGTGGTCAGTGTAGAGCTTGAACTCTCTCCCAAGCAGGTACTGCTTGAAGTGCTTGAGGGCCCAGACTACAGCTCATAGTTCTAGGTCTGTGGCTCTGTAAGTCTTCTCAGAATCATTTGTAGCTCTGCTGGCATAGCTGATGACAATGTTTTCTCCTCTGCTGTTGACTTGGGAGAGGATAGCTCTGAATCCAGTGCTGCAGGCATCAGTGTGAATGGAGAAGTCCTTCTTGAGATCAGGTCTTTGGAGGCAGGGTGCTTGGGTGAGGCAGGTCTTGACAAATTGGAATGCTTGCTCAGCATCCTTGTTGAAAACAAAAGGGTTGTTGGCCTTGTGAAGAGTCTTGTTGATCTTGTCAGCATGGAGGGAAAAGTGCTTGATGAAATTTCGGTAGTATCCAGCCAGTCCCATGAATGCATGAACATTGGTCCTGTTCTTGGGGATGGGGAAGTCCACTATGGCCTTGATTTTTCCAGGATCAGTTTGGATGCCTTTCTTGTCAACAATGTGTCCTAGGAGGTGGATTTCGTGGCTGGCAAATGTGCATTTCTTGGGTTTGATGCAGAGTCCATTCTTGCATAAACAGGTGAAGATTTCACGGAGAACATTGAGGTGTTCTTGGAAGGTGTTGGTGAAAATGACTATGTCATCAATGAACACAAAGCAGGTCTTTCCAAGGAGGTCATTGAGGATATCCTGTATCATCTTTTGGAAAGCAGTGGGTGCATTTCGTAATCCAAAGGGCATCTGAAGGTACTCCCATTGTCTAAAGGGGGTGACAAATGTGGATCTTTCAATGGCTCAGTCAGTGAGGTGAACTTGATGAAAACCAGAGAACAAGTCCATGATGGTGAAGAATTTCGGTTTATCCTGCATTTGGGCAAGGATATCATCGATCCTGGGCATAGGGTATCCAATGGGCTTGGTAACCTTGTTGAGTTCATGGTAGTCAATGACAGCTTGGGGGGTAAAGTGCTCTCCATTTTTCTTCAGGACCAACATGAGGGGGAAAGCCCAGGGGCTGGTGGACTTGTGGATGATTCCATTCTCTTCCATGACCTTGAGTTCTTCCTTGACCTAATCAATGTATTGGTAGGGAATCCTGTACAGACGTTTCTTCTTGGGGATGGCATCTCCAGTGTCAATGTCATGATAGTGCTTGGTCTGAAGGCCCTTCATATCCTTGAAGTTGGTGGCAAAGATGTCTTTGAACTGTTGGACAAGGTTCTTGATTGCACTCTTCTGGAAGAGGTCCAATCCTTCTCCAGTCTTGTATGAGTGCTTGTTGGTGTCAACATCTTCCTTGTGATCAGTGTGAGTGATCTTCTTGGTGGCAGGGGTGACTACATTCACTCCAGATGAACCAAAACCCTTGGTTCCACGTTCTGCACTTGGCATGGTATGGATCAGCTTGTGGGGTAAGTCCAGGCACTTGATGAAAATGATCTGGGCAACTTGGTCTCCTTTGGTGAGGGTGATGGTGGTGTGCGGGTTGTGGTTGTAGAGGATGATCTTTGCCTCTGCCTTGAAACCACTGTCAATGACTCCAGCCTTGGTGCCAATTCCAAGTAGAGCCAGGCTGCTTCAGGAGTGGATCTGTCCATAGTATCCACAGGGGATGTTGAATGCAAGTCCAGAAGGGACAATGGTTTGTGTGAACAGTTTGAGCTGCACAGTGATCTGGGTTGAGAGGTCATGGCCAGCATCTCCTTTGTAAGCTTGCTTGGGGACTTCTGCTCCAGGGTGGACAACTAGGACTTCTACTTGAACAGGGGGATCCTCAGGCTCATCCTTCTTGGGGGTGATGATGAAGACTGGTTTGGGCAAGGCATTGGCCTTGGCTTTTTCTTCTTCTTCATGCTTGAGCACATCTGCATGGCATTGCCAACATTCAGTTTCAGCATGGTACCAGCAGATTCCATGGGGGCAATGGCAGTTCTTCATGTTGGAGTTGTAACATTGTTCAACAAAGGATTCTTTTCTTGGAGGGGGTGCAATGATTTCAGGCTGAGCTACAGCTTCTTTAATGGCTTCGTGATCTTCCCAGTTCTTGAACTCTTCAGGGTAGAACCATTCATGGTAGTACTCTTTTTCTTGAGTTTCGAAGTGGTACTGTTCTTGGTGCTGAGGGTCTTGATAGAAGTATCCATCTTCTGGTACTTTGCTCGTTCCAGGTGGAGCTCCATTCTTGAAGGGACAGTTCCAGTCATTGTTGTTGCAGGCAAAAACGTTCCAGGCCTTGATTTTCTCCTTTGCTTGGATGCAGGTTTCTTCTTCCATCCTTCGCTGCTTGAGGTAGGTGATCCACAGGACCATGGGAGCATAGAGACCTTGGCTTCTCTTTTCGAAATCTTCTCTAAACTTGTGAGTCTAATCATCAAAGTACTGACAAACGTGGTGGTCTTCTTGGAAGTCTTGGGCACAACAGTTGAGGAGGTGGCAGCATTTGAAGGGATGGATCTTGGTAGGATGTTGGCATTCCTTTCCTAGCCATTGGAGGTAGTTGTCTTCGAGTTCCAGGATGTCCAGGGAGGACTGATGGTGCAAATGGCATTCATTGGAGATGTGATGCTCAGGGGTGTTGACTGGATAGATGAAAACGTTTTCATCATCTGAAAGCTTGGTCACCTTGAGCCTGTACTCTTGGGGTTCCAGGTCAGCTGGGTCAGTGCTGTCACAGACAAGGCTGGGGATGGATGATATCTCCAAGTTGATGTAGCTAAAGGTCTGCAAACTGGAGTCTTCTGAATCATACTCATCTGGGTGGGGTTCAGTCCTTCCTTTGTTCTTCACAATGTGGACTCCATATCCAGTATCTTCATCTGAGGAATCATTGGGGTCAGAGGGTGGCTGCTCTGTGTCATGGACATCTCCTTCATCAAGGGGCATGATTTCATCTTCTTTGGTTGCTTGATGGTGAAAGGGAGGTCAGACTTCATCATTGAATTTGAGCCTGATGAGGTACTTGCTTCCATGATCTTCAATTTGCATCATTGCTGCAGCGATGTCAATTCAGGCTTTAGCCTTGTGCAGCCATCCATTCCCTAGGATGATGTTGTGATGTTGTAGGTCTGAGCTTCCACAACCAGGGTGTCCATGCAGATGATGCAGTCTCCTACTTTGAAGGCAACATTCTCCACCATTCCCATGCAAGTGTAGGTGGATCCATCAGCAATAGAGAATGATTTCTTCTTGGTGGCATCAATCTCCCAGTCCATATGAACACAGACATCATAGCTGATGACACAAGGTCCAGCACCAGTGTCAGGAATTCCTTGGAACTTTCAGTGCTTGTTTCCTGCACCAAGATGCACGTTGATGTAGGCTGAGGACTTGGGCCTATAGACCTTCCTTTCCTTGGGCTGTTCAATGGAGTTGACTTGATCCACGGTTTGGTATTCAGTCCTGGTTTCAGTGACTCCAACCTTAATCTGAGCCTTGGCTCAGGGGCTGTACTTGAGGAGGTCTTGAAGGAGGATGGGTATGGTGAGGTTCTTGACCAGATCCCAGCCATTATCCACGGGGATTTTCTTGGCTTTCTTGAGTCTTTCTTTGCTGGCTCCTTCAGAATGCGGGATAGGTGTGGTTTTGATGTTATCTTCCTCCATGGATTCAAGGACTTTTCACTTGGGTTCCTTGGCCTTCTTGATTGGGGGTTTGGCTGTCCTTTAGTAGGGCTTGTCCTGATGGCAGTTTTCCTTCTCAAAGATGGGGTAGACTCCAACAGATTCAGTTTCTGAGTCTTCTTCAGACTGGTACACAAACTCCCTCATCCATTCTTTATCAAAGGGATCTTCTGGTTGATCATTTTACATGAAGCCTTCCTCAGGTCTCTTGTTGAAGAACCAATCTTGAGGGTATGAGGTTTCAACCAGGTTGACTTGCTCATTGCCTTGGTTGTTGTGGTTGCCTTGCCTGTTCCCATTGTTGCCATTGTTGTGGGCTGCATTGCTGGGTTGGGCATACCTCTGGGATTTGGTCATGCAGTTTCATGCCATGTGTCCTTCCTGACCACACCTGTGACACCTGATGTAATGGTTGGGGTCTTGATAGTTGTTCTGCTGCTGGTAGCCTTGGTTGGCTCGCTGACCATACTGGCAGACTGGGGGTGAGGGACCAGAGTAGGGGACTTGTTGGCCTCTGAGGATTGCAATCTGGAGGTCAGTCACTTGCTTGGTGAGTGCATCCATCTGGGCATCTTGGTTGGCAGCCTTCATGTGGATATCCCTGTCCCTACGCTCTTGAGAATGGGCTCGAACTTGTCCAAGGTGGTCATTGTTATGTTGCTGGTTTTGTTCCACGAGTTTGTTCATTGCTCTGGTAGCAGGCCTGATGTAGTCATCTTCATTTTCTTGATAATATTGCTGCTGCTGAGGGTGGCACTGGATTTGGGTCTGAGTTCGGGCTGGAGGCCCTTCTCACTCTTCCTGTTGATTGTAGAAATTGATGGGAGGTTGGTGAGGCTCTTGGTAGGGGTTCTTGCTGGGGTAGGTGGGTTTATCATCATAGAAATGATTTCCCTTGGTGAACCTAGATTCCATGCCTCGGAGGGTGTTGTAGTAATTTTCAGCAGTGGTGACAGAGTCTGTGAGCATCATGTTGTTGAGACCACCTAGGTGCTTGGAAATCTGCCAGTGGAGGCCTTGGAGGAAGGTGTTTTCCTTAATGACAGCTGTGGTTTCAGCTACATATCCAGCTGAAGCAAGGGCAGTGTTGATGTAGTTGTAGAAGGTTTGGGGGCTCTCATCTCTCTTCTAGACCATGTGAGAGATAGCCCAACAGATGGATCTCTGTTGTTCTTCTCCTTGGAAGTTGGCAATGAGCCAATCCTTGCAGATGCTGGTGAGTTCACTGTGGTATGTATCCCATTCAAGGGCAGGTGCACCAGCTGCAGGGGCATTGGGGAATGCCATCACCCTGTTGTCTGCCAGGGCTACATCATAGAGCTCCTTGGCTGGGCTTCAGATGACATTGTCCAGTAGACAGTAAATGCGGTTAAAGGGAATGCCATGGGTGTCCATGAAAGCTCCAAAGTCTTGGAAGAAAACGTGGATGCTGTGGTTGAGTGGATCTTGACCAGTGAAGATTGGACAGGTGTGGGCCATTTTGCAGATGTTTCGAGTTTGTTATGTTTTGAGGAGGAGGGTGTATGATGAACATTTTACTAACTAGATGGTTGGGGGATCAATCCTGTGATTACTTTCCCTGCCATGCTTGCCAATTTTGTGGTATATCTTCCAAATTTCTCACCAAAGTGCTTTACCAGCATTTGCTTAAATACATTCTGTTGAAGCCAACTGTTTCACTACAGTTCTTCTCAAACAGTTAAGACTTATAACAAGTTACAGTACAAGCCAAGTCACGTGCAAAAAATGCTAAGATATTCGCCCAAAATATTTGTGTGGTGCAGGTTTTTGACTCTGAAGTTTTACGTTCAAAAGCCTATGTAATCAAGTAAAGGTATATTTTTACTGGGGGTTGGAAAGATGTGTATTTTGGTTAGAAAAAGGGCAAGTACTTATACCCATACAAAATATCTGATGCAAACTGAAAGAAGTAATGAAATGCTAAGTTAAAAATGAATAATACTCAAGATAAGGATAACTACTTTCTGATAACAAGCAACAAGCTGAGCAAACAAGAATCAAAGTAATTTAACAAGCACTAAGATCTCACTTCAAGTTTTGTGCTGAGTTAACAGATTTCGTGATGGAATAACAAGGGTGTGCAACACAGCCCAAATGATTACTAAAAACGGAATTACTGAAAACGGTGACGTTTCGGGGACTCAGCCCGATCGTGGTCACGTGCGTGACGTTGCCTCAGGGTGGCTGAAGCAGCTGGATCGTACTGGGGAGGCTTGAGCAGCGAGAACATTGGAATTGAAAAGGGGATAGAGGGAGAATGCCTGCATGGATTTTCTTCAAATTCGGCAGGAGACTCGCCACGATCGTAGACATCATCCTCATGCGTTTGCAGGTTGGCAGAATGTCGTGGGAGCAGCATAGAGGGCATGGAATGCCACACTATTGTTGTTGTTTTTGTTTGATGGTTTAAATAATTGCATAGAGGGTTTGATGGGTGTTGAAACAGCTTTGCATTTTGTCATGTTGAAATGTTCAAGTAGTGAATAGATGTAGCATGGTTGTTGGAGATATATTTGTCATTTGGAGTGATCATGCATAATGGAGATGCCTAAGATGAAGGATATTTTACCTTGATCCATCATTTTGAATTTGTTTTTGAGAGTTGTTTTGATGTAATCTAATAAATTAGGTGAAGAAATGATGGTTATATCATCCACCCATAATCCCAATAATATAATCCCTTCTGCTGTTCATTGATGGTAGATGCACAAGTCTGATTGGCATCATTTAAAGCCAATTCTTGTCAGAAATGAGTCAATTCATTGGTTCCATAGTTGAGGTGATTGCTTGAGACCGTAAATGCCTTTCCTAAGCTTGCAAACAAGGTTTGGGTCCTTTTCATAACCTTGTGGTTGCTTGATGTAGATTTTGGTGTTGATGTTTCCATTTAGAAAGGCTGTCTTGACGTTGAGTTGGTGGATTTTGAGGTCAAGTATTGCACCAATTGCTAAAATGATGTGAAGTGAAACAAGTTTATAGACAGGAGAGTACATTTCATCATAATCAATCCCATAATTTTGTGCAAATCCTTTTGTGACCAGTTGAGCTTTGTATCATTTGATTTTGCCTTCAGGGGTTTGTTTAATTTGGTAGAGCCATCATGTGTCAATCATTGTACAATTTGGTGGTAAGGGAGTAAGATCCCATGTATCATTTTCCAATAGACTTTGATATTTGATATCCATTGTGCTTTTCCATTTTATTGCATCAGGTGAGGTTATTGCTTCATCATAGGTTTGCAATTTAACCAAAATTGTTGCTGCATATGCAAATGCTGATGCAAATGATGTTTGTGCTTGAGATTCACTGGTTGATTCATTCCAGTAAGAGCCCAGATCAGTGTAGAGTTCCTTGCATAAATGGGCTTTTGCTTTTGATTTCAATGTTAACAGAGCCGGTTGTTGAATGGTGGTTTGATCAACCAAAGTATTGAGTGGCTCTGTATGTTTGTTCGTGATTATATTTTGTTGGAATGTTGGAATGGATGTATGTTCAAAGGTTAGTTCATTAAACTTCACATCTTGTGATATAATTATCTTTCATTTTTCATGGCTCCACAGTCAATAGGCCTTTGATTTGGTCGAATATCCTACAAGGATACATTTCTCCACTTTGGGTTCGAATTTGTGTCAATAGTCATTTATGAGTATGTATGCATTGCATCCAAAGATTCATAAGTGTCGCATGCTCAGTTTGTGACCAGACCATAATTCTTCAGGCATGATGTATTTGCTGTTGAGTGCACAAGAGATGCATCAATTTCAAATATATATTGCAGTATTGACTGCCTCTGCCCAGAACAAATATGATAGGTTAGCATTATGGAGCATTGTATGTGCCATTTCAACTACTGTGTGGTTGAATTGTTTGGCAACTCCATTTTGTTGCAGTGAATATGGTGCCATTACTTGATGCTGTATTCCATAGTCCTTGAGAAAAGATCTAAATTGGCTGTTAATGTATTCACTACCACCATCAGTTTGTAGAGTCTTGATTCAAAAACTGGTTTCATTTTCAACTTGAGCCTTGAATTTGCAGAATTTGTTGAATGATTGATCTTTCAATTTGATGAAGTAAACTTGTGCTTGCCTAGAAAAATCATCAATAAAGGTTATAAAATAATGGTTTCCTTGAATTGTTTGTGTTTTCATTGGGCCACATAAATCAGAATGAATGATTTGAAGCTTGTCATTCGTTCAATTCCCTCCAGATGGGAATGGTAGATGTGTGAGTTTGTTGATTGCACAGCTTTCACAGAATTCGAGTTCACTGGATGTTGATGTTAGGCCTTGAACAGTGTGATTTTGAATCATGAATCATAGGTTGTCAGCATTGATATGACCTAAACATTTGTGCCATAATTGCATTTCGTTAGTAGCAGTAGCAGAATTTACCTGTTCAATATAGACTTTGCCATCAACATAATAAACATTGTTGAATTCAGTTCCTGTAAGAACTGGCTTGCCACCAAGAGTTGATATAATCATTTTGTCATTTTTGATATGCAGATTGTGTTGTCTTTCATGCATCATTTTACCAACCAAAAAGAGATTTTTGCCAAGATTTGGTATGTATAAGATGTTGTTGAAACTATCACATGTAGGCTGGCCATCTATGTGGAGCATCATTTGAATTGTTCCTTTGCCAAGAGCTTGTGTGGCGAAATCACAGATGCCATCAATTATGTGGTGAATCAAAAGATGTGTATGTTGAGAAGAAATTTTGATTAGTTGTCATATGCTGAGAAGCTCCAGAATCCATGATCCAGCAATCATGTGGATCCATCAATGTGATTGTTGCCATAAATGCACTTTGATGTTGCTGCTCATCACTCATAAAATTTGCCTGGTTTTTATTGCTGCTATAGCTGCTGTTGTTGTTGCCTTGATTGTTGTTGTAGTTACCATAGTTGTTGTAATTGGCATTGTAGCTGCCTCAATATCCTCTACCTCAATAGTTGTTGTAGCCTTGTTGGTTGCTGTTGTTTTGACCTTGTTTCTTGTGGCATTCAAACTCCTTATGCCCATAGATTCCACAGAATCAACAATTGCCATCGAATTTGCTTGAAGTTCCACCTTGAGTGCCTCTGTTGTTGCCTTGATATCCTCAAGATCATCCGCAGCCTTGATTATTGCCACAATGGCCTGCTGTGAAGGCCTTTTCATTTGATGAATCTTGCTGTTGATTGTTGTTTTTGTTTTGGTGCACTTCTTCATTTGCAAGACTTGTTATGCAGTGTTGGTAATCATTTAGTTGACCTGTTTGCATGATAACAACAACTGTTGTATGGAACTTTGCTGGCACTCCACATGTTAGTACAATTGCCTTCTCCTCATCATTGAGTGTTTCATCACTCATGTTTGATATCTTGTCAGCCATTTTATCAATTTGATGTACAAATTCGTAGATATGCTGTAAGGATACTAAGATAGTACCACAATCTTGTAGGTATATCTGAACTTGAGTAGAACCCAGGTGGGTGGGAGAGTCTTATCCAATAGGGTAATGTGTTGAAGTATAAACACAATTCCAGGCTAGACTTGAAGGATAGTCCGGGTAAGATTGAAGGTCTTGATTGGGTTTATCACAAAGTTATATTGGAGGGGTTGGTACTAAGTAATGCTGGGTAGAACTGGTGAGTTCAGAGTGAGGAAAGCCCTGCTTATATAGCTGCAAGTGCAACTGAAGCTGGACTGGCTTTCCTATGACTCACAGTGACTAAGTATGACAAATAACTAAAAGCAGAAAAGACTCAGTTACATGAGGATATCATCTGATTAACTCCTGAATCAGATGATTAACCCCTGAGTCAGTTGACTAACCCCTGAGTCAGATGACTGACTCCTGGATCAGTTGACCAACTTGATGTTGAGTCACATGAAACACAAAGCTAAACTAAGAAATAAGGTTTCTCATGCAAACCTTAAGCTAACAAAAAGGTTGGGGGTTCAATACCCAACTGTTACAGATATTCAATACAAGATAAAATAGAAAATGGGCACTGATCTAGTATCAGGCCCTTACATATGCTCTTTGTCTTTCATCTTCAGACCCATAAACTGAGATTTGAGAAACATAAGGTTGGATTTATCTGAATGTTGGTAGATAGATTTCAATTTCTCCCATATGTCATGCACTGTTTGACAGTTGATAACCTTCTTCATTTGATCATCTGTGAGTGCAAATTGGATTTCGAATAATGCTTGGCATTCCTCTTGTTTGTTGTAATTCGTGATGGTCTCTCATTTGTTGAGATACTTGTTGATGTCACATTCTATTAATATGTTTCACATGCATGTCACCCATACACTGTAGTTTGTGCTGTCAAACATTTTGATCATATGGTTTGGTGCTATTGTGTTGATTGTGGTCATTGTTGTTGTAGCAGCATTTGATGGAGCTGCTTCCTTGTTCTTGTCTCCTGAGGTTGACATACTGTTAGGTGATGATGATACATTCTTTATTTTACTTACCTTACAATTTCCTCTGGCAGTTACTCTGTGAGAAAGTGACCTTTCATTGGAAAGGAGTTATGGTGATTTTATCCATTTATACAATGAGTTTTTGTTTTAATATACTAGTGTCCTATATGCGCAGTATAGGGCTCATAACCTGAAGTTTGTATATCAGTTTGTTATGTGAAAAGGTGCACTTATTGAATTTTTCAGAGCGAAAATTTTTACATGTGTGAGTCACTGATGGCTGTGCCAAGTGACATTTTATCTTAGTCTAGATTTCTAGCTATGATCTAATTTATTTACATGCAAGTTGCTACACATATTCCAACAAAGTGTGCCCTTGCAGTCCTTCATCTCTGGCAGATAAGGCTGTCTATTAGACATCAAGCATACTTGACCTTGTCCTGTCTAAAGCTTCCCTCCACCACTCCATGGTATCATTTCTATGCAATGGCCAATGATACCAACTTCCTTGCCATAACTGCTTTTATGAGGGATGCTTTCAAATATCTCCTTTCTTTTTTCAAGGAAGACTTTATCATTCTCTCCTGGCCTGGGAAAAGAGGCAGGCCTACTCATGTTGCTGACAAGCATGCTATGCTGGGACTCATACTCTATTATTATGCCAGGACCACAGAGTTTGGTACACTGCAAGAGTTATTTGGAATCCCCCCTGTGACTTTATCAAGGATCTTTGATGCAGCTGAACATGTGCTGGAGAAATGTCTTAGCCATATCCCAGAAGCAAAGTTCAAATGGCCTACATATGAGCAACAGCATCATTGGAGCAAGCTTATTCAGTTGAAAGAGCCCTTCCTGGAAAATTGATTCTGCTTTATCGATGGCAAAAATTATCATGTGCAACAGCCTTCAGCTGTAGATATGCAGAATGCTGTGTATAACAGTAACTACCTTATATTTTAAAATAAAAATGAAATCTAAAGCTTATACCATGTTAAATAGGTTGGCTCCACTCGGTCTTCATTATGAGTACTATTGCTTTTGGAGTTGATGGTACCATTATTTGAGGAAAGCATAATTACCCTGGCTCATAGAATGATGCAGAGAATAGCCATGGGTTTCAAATGAAACTACTTGATGAACATTGGACTCTACCTGAAATGGGTGCTATCACTGATTCTGCATTTCCTGTATCAAATGAGCTTTTCAAGAAAATCATTACACCTCTGAAGGAGGGAGATTTACAAATACTTATACAAAGGGTACAGGCTGCCTCTATAATACTCAGTAACACAATTACTTCAGTATAGTAGGCAGCAGCTTCCCTTCAAATGTTGCCACCTCCTCAACTGCTGCACCCAAGATTTCCAAGAAGACCACTGCACTTGCCAGTACTTTGATGACTAGACTCTCAAGTTTGGAGAAGACTATGAGAAGAGAAGCCAAGGTCTCTATGCTCCCATGATCCCATGGATCACCTATCTCAAGCAAAGAAGGAAGGAAGAAGGAAACAATATACAAGCAAAGGAACAGATCAAGGCCTGGAACATTTTCACCTGCAACAATAATGACTGGAATCATCCCTTCAAGAATGAAGCTCCACCTGGAATGAGCAAAGCACAGGAAGTTGGATACTTCTATCAAAACTGAAACCCTGACACCCAGACCATCTGAGATTGGGACCATGAAACTTGCCAAAACCAAGAAAGGCACCAATACCCCTATCACCACCAGAAGCAGAACAGTACCACTTTGAAATCCAAGAAGAATACTGCCATGAATGGTTCCACCCTGAGGAGTTTAAAATCACAAGGTCCCTGAAGAAGTCATAGCTCAGCCTGAAGAGGAAATCTTTGCACCCCCTCTGAGAGAAGAGTCCTTTGCCATGAAATGATACAACTCCAACATGAAGAACCACCATTGCCCTCATGGAATCTGTTGGTACCATGCTGAAACTGAGTGTTGGCAATGCCAGTTAGATGTGCTCAAGCATGAAGAAGAAGAAAAAGCCAAGGCTAATGCCTTGCCCAAACAAGTCTTCATCATCACACCCAAGAAGGATGAGCCCAAAGAACCCCCCACACCTGTTCAAGTTGAAGTCCTAGATGTCTACCCTGGAGCTGAAGTCCCCAAGCAAGCCTACAAAAGAGATGCTGGCCATGACCTCTCCACTCAGATTACTGTTCAGCTCAAGCTGTTCATGCAGACCATTGTTCCCTCAGGACTTGCATTCAACATCCCCTGTGGATACTATGGATAGATCCACTCCTGAAGCAGTCTGGCTCTACTTGGAATTGGTACCAAGGCTGGAGTCATTGATAGTGGTTTCAAGGCAGAGGTGAAGATCATCCTCTACAACCACAATCCACACACCACCATCACCCTCACCAAAGGAGACTGAGTTGCCCAGATTATTTTCATCAAGTGCCTGGACTTGCCCCTCAAACTGATCCACAGCATGCCAAGCTCAGAATGTGGAATCAAGGGTTTTGGATCATCTGGTGTGAATATTGTCACCCCTGCCACCAAGAAGATCACTTGCACTGATCACAAGGAGGACATTGACACCAACAAGTATTCATACAAGACTGGCAAAGGATTGGACCACTTTCAGAAGGAATCTATCAAGAACCTGGTCCACCAGTTTGAAAACATCTTCACCACCAACTTCAAGGATGTGAAGGGTCTCCAAACCAAGCACTATCATGACATTGACTGGTGATACCATCCCCAAGAAGAAATATCCATACAGGATCCCCTACCAGTACATTGATTGGGTCAAGGAAGAACTCAAGATCATGGAAGAAAATGGGATCATCCACAAGTCCACCAGTCCCTATGTAAGAGCCTGATACTAGATCAGCACCCATTTCTATTTTACCTTGTATTTTGAATATCTGTAATGGTTGGGTATTGAACCCCCAACCTTTAGTTAGCTTAAGGTTTGCATGAGAAACCTTATTTTTTAGTTTAGCTTTGTGTTTCATGTGACTCAACATCAAGTTGGTCAACTGATCCAGGAGTCAGTCATCTGACTCAGGGGTTAGTCAACTGACTCAGGGGTTAATCATCTGATTCAGGAGTTAATCAGATGATATCCTCATGTAACTGAGTCTTTTCTGCTTTTAGTTATTTGTCATACTTAGTCACTGTGAGTCATAGGAAAGCCAGTCCAGCTTCAGTTGCACTTGCAGCTATATAAGCAGGGCTTTCCTCACTCTGAACTCACCAGTTCTACCCAGCATTACTTAGTACCAACCCCTCCAATATAACTTTGTGATAAACCCAATCAAGACCTTCAATCTTACCCGGATTATCTTCAAGTCTAGCCTGGAATTGTGTTTATACTTCAACACATCACCCTATTGGATAAGACTCTCCCACCCACCTGGGTTCTACTCAAGTTCAGATACACCTACAAGATTGTGGTACTATCTTAGTATCCTTACACCCTAGGCTTTCCCCCTGATGTTAGTCCCAAAGAAAAATAGAGAACACTTCACCCCCTGAGCTGTCATTGATTACCACAAACTCAACAAGGTTACCAAGCCTATTGGATACCACATGCCCAGGATTGATGATATCCTTGCCCAGATGCAAGACAAACTGAAATTCTTCACTGTCATGGACTTGTTCACTGGTTTTTATTAAGTTAGACTCACAGATTGAGCCATCAAATGCTTGGCCTTTGTCACCCCATTCAGACAATGGGAGTACCTCCAGATACCATTTGGATTATGAAATGCCTCCATCACCTTCCAGAAGATGATGCAGGATATCCTTGGTGACTGTAAGGAAATTTCATCTAAGACTTGTTTCTTTACTTGAATAGAATTTATTATGAGTTCAATTCACTTAAGTCACTCTCAAATTATGCCTAAGCTGTTATATTTGTTTTCCAATTATTTAACTAAGAGTGGGGTCAGAATGAATGATTCTTTTTGCACTAAAGTTTTATTTTATAAGGATATAACTGAAAGGAACTGACAACTTCACTAAGAGAAAGGTGGTCCTTATACACATTGGTGAATCTGTCAAGTAACAAGATTCTGCCAGAGCATGAGAAAAGGAGCACTTGACAATACAGGGTTCACTCAGGGTTCATCTAAGATGAAGCAATCTAGATTAACCCATTCATACTGGGGACTGAAATTTCAGTCAATTTACTACATTTTCTTCCAATTCACTATTTCAGTCAATAGCAACTAGTTCCCTGGAGGATATATAGCCTACAGAGATTAATATATAATATCTCAAGCTAACTGCTCATATTTTGGTAAAAAGTATGTAAAATTCTATCCATAAATTAGTGAGATATTGCATATTCTTTAGAAACTAATACATCAATACAGTTTACATGTAATTCAGCTTATTATAGCAATATGTACATAGTAATTAATCTAGAATCATGTAAATACCACATGGCATAAATAGCTTATCAGACATATGTAAAATTTCCTATGCCCAAAATCAATGGAAGCAGCAGGTTTAACACACACACATAAGAACTTCTTACAAAAAGCAACCATTGTCAGAAATAGCTGTGTAAGTACATAACATAACTAGATAGTTAAATGATAATGACTGCCAAATCACATGATTTATGCATAGAGATAGATAGATGCAATATAAAACATGCTCATTTTAATATAAATTTCCAATAAAAATTTTAATATAATCCACCCCTTAGGGGTTTTGGAGAGCCTAATAGTTTGCTTTATCTATTTAATACCATTTTTGGCTAAGATTGGCATGTCTAGAAGAGCTTAGTGACAAAAAAAGTTTGAAATCCTTGAAAATTTGAGATGTGCACCAGAGTCAGAGCTTGATCTTACAGGAGCAGTCTATACTCAAGGTATACCCAGATCCCTGCTTTGTCCTCCTAAGACCTCAAATCCCAAAGATGAGGTTTAATGAATTTCTGTAGATGGTGCTAGAGCCTCTGGTAGCTGGCATAAAATTCAGTCAGGTATTTTTCAACTAAGGTCCATTCAGATGAAAATCCTTCATATTTGGCAGAGACCTTTGGTAATGTGTTCTCATGAGGAATCAAATCTTAAAAGCCATTTTGAAATAGTTTGGAGCCAATTTTACCATATTTTTTTATTTATAATGGTTTTTGCACATTTTATGGAATTTCTTAGCAATTCCTATTTGTATTGCCATAAAATTTCTTATTGGCAATCTTCAGTGTCTCAACTTATTATATCTTCAAGGAAAACTATATCAGGCAAGTATGAGCTTAGTTATAAATTTTTTTTGTCTGACTTAAAATTTAGTCATGTAGCAGCTGGTCTGAATAGGTTAAAATCTAAGATCATAAATGAAAAGGGTCCAAGGGCCTTAAGGGACCACAGGGACATGAAAGGTCATCAGGAAAGTTGTAAGAAGTCTATTTCCTTGAGTGATTCTTCTTACTCAAAAGTCAATGAGTAATCTCCCATGACAGTTTTGAATTTGCTTCATGTTTACTAAGTTAGTTTGTTAAGTCAATAAGTTGTGAGTGGGTGTTTTGCAATGATTTATTCAACTAAGTGTTAAACTTGGATGGAGAGAACTGAGCATTCTACAGAGCAGAATGCTCCTCCTTATATATACATTCAAGGTACTAAAAATAGGCACAGCTGCCAAGTGCTGAGACTCTTGGCATGTGGCTATGCAACACTCAGCACCAAGACAAGAAAAGAACTGGGCACCAAGCCAAAAAGCTTGGTGCCAAGATAAGATATGACATGCTGAGACATTCCTTAACATGCTGAGAAAACACAAATAAAGTAGAATTAAAAATAAACTACAGAGTAAAAATAGAAAATGCACATCTTGGCACATATGTAACAATGATCATTACAAAAGTGCTTGGAGAGAGGGATGGTGTAAGGGTCAGATTATATCTGTGCCCTAGTTTCATTATTATCTCAGTTTATTTGCATGTTGTGGGGTTCGAATCCCCAACCTTCATTCCATTTTTAGTTAGTAGGATTTTTCAGCATGATTTGTCATACTGTGGTATGTGACCTAATAATTTACTATTTGCAACTCTTGGACAGCACTTTCACTAACTCTGGCCAGGTAATGAAATCTTTATCAATTGCTCTGTGACTAGATGTTCAAGTGGTAACTTAAGCTCTCAAGCTGTTCAGGTTAACATGTAAAGATAAATCAAGCTTGTATATGTGGGTGTGGGGAGTGATTGCAAGACATAAAGATGGGATGCTTTGATGATAAGAGCTGAATGATTAAATTGGATGTATTTTGAAAATTATAGTCAAGGATTCACTGAAGTTTATTGAGGAAAATGGTGGAATACTTATAGAAAATGAAATAATCAAAGACCAATATGTTAAATAAGCAAAAACTACTAAGTTACTTAATGAAAAAGGGGTTTTCAATCAATTAAAGGCAAACATGCAGAAATTGAGTAGACACAAGCAAAAAGCTAGGGGATACAAGCAAAAATTGATGATTGCCCGGTAGACCCTGCATAAAACAACAAAAATGGCAATTCTAAAAATAGGAAAAATGACCGGCCAAATTAGGAAGAATTTGGCCCAGGAGTTGGGGTGCAATCACAAACAGTACATTGACATTTAAACTGCCTTTTCTCAGGATCTGGAGCAGCTACAAGGACATGCTTGGTACCATTGCATTCATCTTGAGAAGGTGCATCCAATGGTGGTTTCGTTTTGGTATGGAAGAGCATGGCAAAGAGCTCCATGCTCATTGGAAGTTCAAACATGTCATTGGCCTCTAACATGGTGAGATCAATTATAGGTGGGGAAGTCAATAAAATGGGGGTTTCTTGGCTAGGGTGTGATAATACTTCTCATTTAGTAAAGCTGATTTATCAACTTATCCATTTTAGTACCTTTTCATTTACTTAGTATAATGTAGCTATAGGATTAGCAGTCATACCCAGCTTAGTCACATCAGTATAAAAGGCACAACCTCCCCATTGTAATAATTCAGTTCCCTTTAGTTACATAAACTATCCAATATACTTTGGTACTAAAGTTTACATACATACCTCTCCCAAATTACACATTGGAAATGTAACAGCTTAGCAACAATTCAAGAGTTGTTCAAGTGAATCAAACTCAATGCAAATCTTGCTTACATCAGAGTGAGTCCTGACTGTGTCATCACTTTCTACTCCTATAAGGAAAGGCTCCTTACACAAATCCTACCTGAAGGAAATATATTTTGTGATCATCTCATTCACTTCATAACAAGCTGGAAGTCTCCTTATTCCAGCTGACACTATCTCTCAGCAGGACTTTGTACAGATTTACAATAGTGGCTCAAGATCTTGCAAGAATGGCTTAGCTAACACCTTATCTTCAATATGACCTGGGTCAATTTTAGTCTATATACTGATGCATCTGGTAGCTTGGGTTCTGGTACCTCCTGTAGTCAAAAATGGTGGTCCCTTCAATAGGTCACCCTATTTTACTCTAATTTTGATGGTTATGATTTCTTCTGGAAGGAAATGTTCATAATATGGGTTTTGCTTGTACTTTGGGGACCCTCCTTCAAGGATTATCATGTTATCATTCACTGTGACAATCAAGCCTAAATTGAATCCCTTTCCAAGGGTCAGGCCCCTCATCATCCTTGTATCAATGATCTTCTTTGTCACATTGTGCTGTTGCAGTCAGAGCATAGTTTTAATATCTAAGCCTGCTATGTGGCATCTGTATATAACCTAGCTAATTTGCTTTCTCATCTTATTAATCTCCCTACTCATCCATAGGAACCCTGCCTATCTTGGTCATCTCCCTCTTTGGCTTCATAATCACGTCAATATCAAACTCAATAAATGAATCCACACACACACTGGCCAACTAAAGCTAGGAACAGTTTCCCTCCTCTGATTTCTCAACAATTACTAAATCCCAGAATAAAGTATCTTTCCCCTCCATGATAACCTCCTGTGCTATTAGGCCTGTTGGCTTTCAGCAAAAGGAAAAACATACACTACCATCAAGAACTACTTCTACAATCTAACTGCTTATCAAGTTATACACTGACAGGGACCTCAACTACATCAAACAAATTTGCCATTATTTAACATGATCCTCAAGATCCTTCACACACAATCTCACACTCCCTTTGACCAGCAGACCATCACCTGCTAGCACCTCCAGGTTAACCATAACTCTCTCAATATTTCCAGCATAACTGGCACCACAACTTGGGCTACAGCATGCTCAGCATTCTACAGGCTAATGAGGGTGTGTGAATTCACCACACATGTAAGGATACTAAGATAGTACCACAATCTTGTAGGTGTATCCAAACTTGAGTAGAACCCAGGTGGGTGGGAGAGTCTTATCCAATAGGGTAATGTATTGAAGTATAAACACAATTCTGGGCTAGACTTGAAGGATAGTCCGGGTAAGATTGAAGGTCTTGATTGGGTTTATCACAAAGTTATATTGGAGGGGTTGGTACTAAGTAATGCTGGGTAGAACTGGTGAGTTCAGAGTGAGGAAAGCCCTGCTTATATAGCTACAAGTGCAGCTGAAGCTGGAATGGCTTTCCTATGACTCACAGTGACTAAGTATGACAAATAACTAAAAGCAGAAATGACTCAGTTACATGAGGGTGTTATCTGATTGACTCCTGAATCAGATGATTAACCTCTGAGTCAGTTGACTAATCCCTGAGTCAGATGACTGATTCCTGGATCAGTTGACCAACTTGATGTTGAGTCACATAAAACACAAAGCTAAACTAAGAAATAAGGTTTCTCATGTAAACCTTAAGCTAACAAAAGGTTGGGGGTTCAATACCCAACCATTACAGATATTCAAATATAAGATAAAAAGGAAATGGGCACTGATCTAGTATCAGGCCCTTACATCATCCCCCTCTCTAAGCAGTTTGTCCTCAAACTGATGCAACATCCCATCCTTCCAAGCAAACCCATTCAGCAAACCTCTCCTGGAGATAGCTGATCTTGGTGGTACAGGTGTTGCACTCTGTCTCTGGTGAGTAGTGTGCTTGGTCCCTGCAGCACTGGTTGTACTGGACCCAGTTGATGTAAGTGTAGGCAAAGCTTTCATGGTTGAGGAAGGTTTCATCCAGGATTTCAATGGCTTGGTGAATCTTGTTTCATGTTCAAATGGCCTGCTTCATGTCCTGGTGGTTGGCTTTCTTGGGAAGTCCTGCCATGAATTCATCCTTGACATCTGGGTACAGGCAGATGGTTTCAATGAGTTGAGTGCTTTCTTCGTTGATTTCCTTGATGGATGGTTGGGGCTTTGGGTTTGGAGTCCATGGGGCATATTCCAGAGGTTGGGTCTGGTCAACAGGAATTGTCCACTCCACTGGTGGGGGAGATGGGCTCAGCCATCCACTTGAGTAGTGTGAGGGTGCTGGAGTGGGCTTCTTGATGGAACTTGGAGTGCATCATCCTAAGCCTAAGGGAGGTGACTTCTTGACTTGCTGGTTCTTGGGCTTGGGAGTTTGAACCATCAGTGGGGCAAGGAGGTGGATGCACATGGCACAATCACAGATATCCATGTGTATCATGGCTAGAAGCATGGTCACCAATTGGTAGAAAAATCTCATCCCAGAAGGGCTTTCATACCCTTTCATGATTTCACCATTGGGTCCTGTCACCCTAACAAACCTCCTGACCAAGTATGTACAAATTTTGTTGCCTTCTTTTGTAAGTTGGCTTTTGAATTGCATTTCATCCCTGAACTGGCAGATTTTGACATCCTGGACTGGGTGGAAATCTTGGTACTCTTGGTTGGTCAAGTGGTGGGTGCAGGCTGAGTGGCTGTTGTAGAGCATTGTTGGTTGAGTGTTGTTGGATGAAAATTTCTTGGTGGTGGGTTCCAACTTTCTATCCTCCTCTTTATGTAAGTTTCATCTCAAAACTTTGACATTGACCATTGTATCATTGGTGTGAGTGATCATCAGGACAGCACATGAGGTGTTTCTGCCATTGAACTCCTTGATGAGGTCAGATGCATTGCTGAGGTTTGACAGTGGTTCCCATGTGCTGTCTTCCAGGTGATAGCCTTTCTATTTCACAAGATATTCAGTCTTGCCATGTTGAGTTTATTTCTTGAGGATCCTCTCAGCTTCGTACTCCAGTTGGTCATTGACCAAGATAGGGGTGGGAGGCTCCTGATGGTGGTTTGGGAACTCCTGGTCATCATTTTCCAGATAGGGTTTGATGAGGCTGACATGGAAGATCTTGTGAATGTGATAGGTATCTGGGAGATCAAGTTTAAAGGAATTTTCTTGCTTGTGTGCTTTGATGGTGAAGGGTCCAATCCATTTGGGGATGAGCTTGCAGCTGTGTGTCAATCTGAGATTAAGGTTCCAGGTGCTCAGCATGACCTTATCTCTGATCTGGAATGTATGGTCCCTGCAGTATTTGTCAGCTTGGGTCTTCTGACTGGTCTGTGCTTTGACAATATTGTCCCAGGCTTTGTTGATCATCTGAGTCATGAGTTTGACAAAGTCAGCTGCTGCAGGTGTATTGGATTCCAGATCCAGATCAATAGGTAAGCAAGGTTCCTTTCCATGGATCAGTCTAAAAGGGGTCATCCCTGTAGAGACATTGACTGAGCTGTTGATAGCAAATTCTGCCATTGGTAGAAGGTCATCCCAGTCATCTTGTGATCCATTGATAAAAGCACAGAGGCTTGTTTCGAGTGTTTGATTTGTTTATTCAGTCTGACCATCTGACTGAGGGTGGAAGGCCATGGAGAGTGCAATCTGGGTGCCAAGCATCTTGAAGATGGCCTTCCAGAAGTATCCTGAGAATCTTGGGTCTCGATCCAAGATAATCTTGTGAGGGAGTCCCTGTCAACTTATAATCCTCCTGACAAAGACTTTGGCAATCTCTTCAGCTCCATAGGTGAACTTGATGGGTTCCAATGTGGCAGCTTTGGTGAGGGCATCCACAATGACTAAGATGCCATCAAAGCCATTCTTGGTGGGAGGGAGAGGTCCAATGAAATCCATGGTATAGGTGTCAAACTTGTCCTCTGGTGGTGGGATTGGATTGAGCAATCCATAAGGCTTCTGTGTGGAATTCTTGATCCTTTGACAGGTATCGCATGAGTTGACAAACTTCTTGACTGAGTTGGGTATCTTCTCCCAGTAGAACTGCTTGGTAACCTTCTTGAGGGTCTTCTTGTAGCCTATATGGCCACCTCCAGGTCCTTGGTGGATCTCTTCTAGGATCTGCTTCTTGATGTCCAAGTACCCTGGTATGTAGAGGTATTTGTGGCCTGTCTTGGAGTCTATCTTGTAGTAGAGTCCATCCTTGAGGGTCATCCATGGTTGTTGCTCTATCTTGGCTGAGAGCTGGCAAATGCATTTGGTCCAAGGTTGGTTGTCTAGGATGGTAATACCATAGATATCACGTCTGGTGATAGCATCTGCAACCTTGTTTTCCTTGCCTGGTCAATGTACCATCTTGTACTGGTGTTCCTCCAGGAACTGGATCCATCTGCTCTGCTTGGCTGTGAGAGCTGGTTGGGTCTTGATAGCCATAACTACTGCATTGTCTGTGACAATGGTGAAGGGGATTGGAGTCTGTAGGTAGTATTGCCATTTTCACAAGGTATAGATGATGGTGAACAGCTCCTTCTCATAGATTATCCAATTCTTCTTGGTAGGGTTGAAGGCTTTGGAGAGGAATGCAATGGGCTTGTCTTGCTGTGTGAGCACTGCACCCAATGCAATGTCAGAGGCATCTGTGGTGACTACAAATGGTTCATTGTAGTTGGGGCTCTGGAGTAGTGGTGTGCTGGTGAGTGTCTTGATGAGGGCTTGCTTTGCTGCTTCCTGTTCTTCTCCCCATTCATTCATGGATTCCTTCTTCAGCAGGTTAGTGAGGGGTGCTGCAACTTGGGCAAAGTTCTTCATGAACTTGCGGTAGTATCCCATGAGTCCTAGGAATGCTCAAAGTTGCTTGACAGACTTGATGGCTGGCTATTCCTTGATAGTCTGGATCTTCTCTAGGTCAGTCCTAATACCATTCTTAGAGACTAGATGTCCAAGGTAAGGGATTTCCTTCTGCATGAAGTAGCACTTCTTCCTTTTGGCATAGATCTGGTTGTCTCACATTGTTTGTAGGATGGTTCAAAGGTGCTTGAGGTGTTCTTCTCTGGAGTTGCTGTAGATGGCCAGGTCATCATTGTAGACTACTGCAAATAGTCCAAGGTATGGTCAGAAAACATCATCCACAAACTTCTGGAAAGTTGCTGGAGCTCCTTTCAGGCCAAAGGGCATGACATTGAAGTGGTATTGCCCTCCTCCAGGTCCTGGGACTCCAAAGGCCGTGAGTTCTTTGCTGGATTCTGCCATGGGCAGGTGGTGGTATCCCCAAAGGAAGTCCATAGATGATATGACTTCATGGCCTGAGATCTGTTCCAGTAGTTTGTAGGAATCCTTCATGGTGTAAGCCTGTCCTTTAGTCTTGGCATTGATGAGCCTGTAGTCAACAACTACTCTTGAAGTGCCATCTTTCTTGAGGACTACCAATAAAGGGGCTCACCAGGGTGATTTACTTGATTTGATGTGTCCAAGTCGCAATAGTTCTGCAACTGTTTCTTGGATGGTCTGGAGATGGTTTGGTGACAGTCAATACTGGTGGGCCTGGATTGGTCTGGTTCCATTCTCTAAGATGATTTCATGTTCTACATCCCTTTTTGTAGGCTTCTCTTGAGGTAGTTGTTCTCTGAAGACATCTTTGTATTCTTCCAGGAGCTTGTCAAGGTCAGGATCATTGACTTCTTCTTGTTTCTTGGCATAGAAGTCGTCCTCTGGGCCTAGGAGTTCATCCATATCTTGCTTGGTCTGAAGGAGGTAGACTTGATCTCCTTCTTCTGGCTTGAACTCCTTGGTGTCCATGATGAAGTTGACCTCAGTGAGTGGTTCAGCCTTCTTGGTGTTCACTTGAAGAGTGTGAATGATGTCACCCTTGGTGATGGTAAGCTCCTTCCTCTGCCAGTCAATGATGGGATTGACCTGGCTCAGCCAGTGATTACCTAGGATGACTTGGCCTAGGTTGTTTGGCATGATGAGGATGTTGGTTGTGTCAGAGAATCCCTGGATGTTGTAGGGTACATCCTTGGCAATCTTGGTGATGTACTGCCTCTTGTTGCCTGCTGTGGAGATCCTGATCTTTTCCTTCAGGTTGGTGGTCTTGAGGCCAAGTGGTTTGACTAGGTCTTGTCCTATGAAGGCAGGTCCATCAGCTCCACTATTGAAGAGGAAGTTCCCTTTCTTCTCATTGATGGTCCCTTGGAAGATGAGTTTGCCTGGATGAGAGGATATAGCCTTTATGTCTGTTAATCCAAATCCTCCTTTCCTATCAGTAGGCTCCAACTCCTTGACTTCCACAAACTTGACTTGTTCATACTTCATGATGGTGACTTGGGCAATGGCTTTTCCCTTCTTGTTGTAAGTCAGTGCATGGGGGTTGTGGTTGGTGACAATCAGGTCAATCTTGCCTCTGTAGTCCAAGTCTATCTTTCCTGAGATGGAGATTCCTTTTGCTTGGACACTGCTTCTGGCTGAGATTTCACCATAGTAGCCTTCTAGGATGGCCCATTGGAGCATGGTGGGGATTCACTTGGTTTGGTAGGCCTCCAGTCTTCCTGATTCCAGAGGGTAGAGGTCAGCTCCTGCTGCACCTCCAGTCTTGTACTCTGGTAAGGTAGCTCATTGGTCAGCCTTGATAGTAGGTATGTCAATGACATTGACTGCCTGGTCCTTGTTCTTGATGGGAATAGTGCCTTTCTTGAAGGGTTTCTTAGTCTTGCTGTGACAGTCCTTGGCCATGTGTCCTTGCTTCTGGCAATTGTAGCAGGTGATATCCTTCTTGTCCCTCTTGTGGTTCTTGTTTTCCATGGCATGGACTCCTCTTTGTTCTTCAGGTTTCTTGAAGTGGTGTCTCCTTGATAGATTGTGATAGTTGGACTCTTGGTGTCCAGTCAGCTTTGCCATGTTGAATGCAAGAATATCTTCTCTGTGGGTAACTTGCTAAATCAGAGGGAGGTCATTGGGGATGTTCTGTCACAAGAGTTGAGCCTGGATATGCGGTTTGAGTCCTTGCTTGAAGCAGTCACATGCTTCTGGCTCAGAGAGGTCTAAGATTCACAAGGACAGGTTGGTGAATTCTACAATGTATTGCTCCACTGAGAACCCTTGTTTGATGTTTTGTAGCCTTCTCCTAGCCATCATCTCTTTATCAATGTGTCTGAACTTGGCTGAGATCTCTTGCTGGAATTCCTTCCATGTGGTAGGTTGGTTTGACCTCAGGTAGAATGATTTCCACCAGGTCAGAACAATACCATTGAGGTACATTGCTGCAAATGCCACCTTCTTGTTGTGGGGGATATCCTTGAGGTTGAAGTAGGACTGTACTGAAAACAGCCAGTCAAGGATTGACATCCTTGAGGGATCGAATTTTCCTGGTAGAGGAACCTGGATGTGGTCATAGTCTGGCCTGTGGTGATGGTAGATGGAGGGTTGATAGTGATTATTGGGTTCTCCATCCTCTGGATTATCACCTGGGGTTTGATGAGGCCTGTTACCTGGATTTCCCTCATCATCTGAGTCATCAGAATCATTTGGGTCATCATCAGGGTTACCTCCTGCTACTAGTCTGGTTGGCTCTGGTTAGTTGGTGGGTTCCTCCTGATGCTCATTTCGAATAACATCTAGTTTCCTTTGTATTCTCACCTATTCTTCTTGCAGTTCCTGCATTTTGGCAAGTTGGGCAGCCTTGTTTGCCTTCAGTCATTGCAGCTCTTGTTACTGCTGGATTCTGATTTGTTGTCCTTCTGTAGCCCTATCCAGTTCCTCCTTATGATTGAGGTTCTATAGCCTGAGTTGGTCCAGATCTTGTAGATGCTTGGTTTCTTGCTGATGTTTCTGTAGATCTCTTGGGCCTGGTTGGCTTCTAGGGTCATTTCTTCCAGCTGTTCCTTGGCTGACCCTGTGGTATCTTGTCTGACAGGCTGCTTGCCTTTGCCTTTACCCTTCTTGACTTTGAGGCTCTCCATGAATCCTTGTAGGCCTTGGTTCAGGGCCTTCTCTTGGTCACTTGGGGTAGTGTATGCGAAGGGGCTCTGAGTGGTTGCCTACTGGATTGGTATGATGAGGTCTGGAGGAAATGTTGATACCTGGAGCATCACTTGCTGAGGGGTGTTGGGTGGGTTTTCTAAGGTTAAATAGTAGCTAGAGTTTTCTCCTAGCTCCCATTGCTGTTCTCCTCCATGGTAGAGTAGTCAGATGGTAGGTCCATCCTCAAAGGCCTCTTGATCTGGGGATAGGCTCCTGGGAGACCTAGGTGACCCTGGAGTGAGCTGTTTTACTGCTTGGTCTTTGAGTTGACATGATTGACTCCTTGTGGTCATCCATCCTTGCTGTATGACTCTCTTGCTGAGTCTTCTTGATAATGAGTCCATCACTTCTTGTTTCTTGAAGGTCCTTGGTTGTGTTCTTGCTGGTGGGAAGTTGCTTTATCCCTGGGAAGTTGCTTTATCCCTTGGTGGTTCTTGGTAATTTCTTGCTTGAATTCTACAGAACCCACACCAAAATGTAAGGATACTAAGATAGTACCACAATCTTGTAGGTGTATCTGAACTTGAGTAGAACCCAGGTGAGTGGGAGAGTCTTATCTAATAGGGTAATGTGTTGAAGTATAAACACAATTCCAGGCTAGACTTGAAGGATAATCCAGGTAAGATTGAAGATCTTGATTGGGTTTATCACAAAGTTATATTAGAGGGGTTGGTACTAAATAATGCTAGATAGAACTAGTGAGTTCAGAGTAAGGAAAGCCCTGCTTATATAGCTACAAGTACAGCTGAAGCTAGACTAGCTTTCCTATAACTCACAGTGACTAAGTATGACAAATAACTAAAAGCAGAAATGACTCAGTTACATGAAGGTATCATCTGATTAACTCCTGAATCAGATGATTAACCTCTAAGTCAGTTGACTAACCCCTGAGTCAGATGACTGACTCCTAGATCAATTGACCAACTTGATGTTGAGTCACACAAAACACAAAGCTAAACTAAGAAATAAGGTTTCTCATGCAAACCTTAAGCTAACAAAAGGTTAGGGGTTCAATACCCAACCATTACAGATATTCAAATACAAGATAAAATAGAAATGGGTGCTGATCTAGTATCAAGCCCTTACAACACACGATAAGTCACAATTATAGCAACTGACAAGCTCGACAGTGTGATTTTCACTGAGCCTGGGACCCCATCAAGGCTCGCCTATTCTGGTCCTTACACCTATCCCACACAAAAACCAGCGCTACTGGAGACATTTTACTAGGTTTTTCAGGGGATTTTGATTGCCCATGCTCAGCTCTGGATAACATGTTCCACCTTCACCCCTCTGGCCCATATGACCCAGCCTTTAGCATTGGCCTGGGCATTCCTCTCACCCATTCAACCTTCATCGAGGCCATACATCAACCTCTGACTAATACAAAGCTGGCCATCGGCATGCCATTCCTTCCGCATCGGCGGCGCTACACTCCTCGCAGCGGCCGGATACCCAGACCACATTCTCCAACTGGCAGGACGCTGGTAATCCCAACGTTACTCCGATACATTCGTCGACATGATCACCTTCTCCCTCAAACCGTGGCTACCCTGGCCGCCCGTCCTTTCCCCTCCTCCTGGCCCCCTTCTCTTTCTCGAACGTAACGGTCTGGGCTGCGGTGTGGTGGTTCAGCCTCCACCAACGGATTCTTCCAACCTTGGCCTCAGGCAGTCGCTTCCGAGCCCGCGACCTGGCCCTCTTCGCGCACTCTACGCACGAATGGCGGCCCTGGAAGCTAGCCTTCCATACCACCACACCTCGCCCCTTTCCAAATGTCGCCCCAATCATCAAGTCCCCATCAAGCGAAGGGGTGGACTTTGTCTACACATACTATTACGGTCGGATCTATAGTCAGAATCATAAAAATAGTGTACAGTTTAAACACTGTAAAGCACCCTGCGCATATAAAACCCCAACAAAAAGTGGGAGTAAAATGGTACTAATAGCATGATAAAATGATCGAAATTCGAACCCTTAAAATGGCAGAGTTTACCTAACTTTGAACAACCCTAATAGGTATACTATGAGGATCTTAAATTTTCTCCAACATTTATCCCAGAAAGTGTCGAGAAATCTTGGGTATTTTGCGGCTTTTATAAAATAAAATCAGAAATTTCCAGATCGGTTCTTGGACTTTCTGGGATTAGATAATTACAGCCGGATGCACAAGGAACCTTCGCTGGCACTCACAAGGTATACTGCTGGCGACTCAAATGTGCGCCATAGGGACCCTTCGCTTGTACTTGGCTTTAACTTGACTTACTGCAATTCTCTTAGAATGAAACACGTCACCATCAGATTTGACATACTTGAGTCCACTTGAAAAATCACGTTAATATATAATTTCTCAAGATATCCACCAGGCCACCGATGAGTAGGATTGTTTGAAACTAATTGATAGTAATACACGAGCCTGCGGCTCTAACAATCAGACTGGTTTTGGTGGTGCATAAAAAATTTACACGGAATGTGTAGACTACCCACTTACTAGCGTTCATACGTTATATAGATATACAATATTTGCGCGCGATAAACCTTAAAACTGAACACAGTACACCTTAGCCTTTAAGATTGTAAAGTCTTCTGAATCCGCCCACCGGGGAAACACACACAGCCCAACGGTTCCTTCAAATATGGATATGTCGGTCATCTTCATACGATCTTCCATAAATATATCTCCGGGTTTCATCCAATGTGCAACAATTGGCAGATTCATGGCAAAGGCTAACTCCAGCGACATTTCCACCAGCTCTTCGATGTCCTTGGAGAGCGAAGAATTCCAATCCACCAGCTCTTCGGTGTCCTTGGAGAGCGAAGAATTCCAATCCTGATAGAGCCTACTGATGTCCTCTTCGATTTCTTGCCTAGTGGAGACAACGAGTTTCCCCTTCTTGTCCGGCGAATGGCGTTGTAAAAGCACGCTATTGCTGAGTATTTTTGCGATGGAGGCCCGGAGAGCCTGGGTAGCCACGATCTTTGATGGGGTCAGCCGAGGCGAGTATCCACCTTGACCTTTCACGACAGACTTGATGAAGGTAGCTGCTATCGACTCGTCAAACGGAGCAGCGCTGACTTTGCTCGCAATTGACTCAATATTGGTCGCGATTATGCCGAGTTGAGTTGCAATTTGCAAGTTAGTGGTGTCTGTGGGGCTGATCGGCAGCGGCACGGTGGTAGACGAAGTTCCCTCTGCAGGAGGGAGGCAGAAATATAGAATGCCAAAGATAATTAACAAAGGCACGCTGATGGCCCGCATTATTGACCAGAGCCAAGAGAGAACGGCGGGCATCCCCCAAACAGATTTCGGTGGAGGTTGCGTTGCCTCTGGTAAAGAGACCTCGTCTGAGCTTTCATACTTCACGTCATAATGCACCTTCTGGTAAACAGGTTCGACCTTGTCTGAGCTTTCATACTTCACGTCACAATGCACCTTCTCGTAAACAGGTTCGACCTTGTCTTTAGTAATTTTATCTGTCAGAGAAAGTTGTATCAAAGTATTATTATTAAGTAACAGAATCATCCGAAGATATAATATACCTCCCTACCCCTCGCCAAATATCCAACAATTTCACCATCATACTCAGAGGGATTTTCGTTGAGGAAAGATGAGATATTTGCTGCCTTGTTTTCCTGGATGTCCTTAGGGGTCTCAACAGCTGTGGTTTTATTCCACGCGACGAACCTCAAGAGGGTGAAATTACGTATGTCGTCGGTTCCACTCCTTATCCTCGACTCCATTTCCTTCTCAAGATAACCAAAGCTCTCGTTCGTGCGAATTAAGAGTACGGAACCATTACAGTTGATAGTTATGGCGTCATTAGTCTGAGTCTAAGGGGTAAATGAGAGGAAATAAGAGGAAATCGTTGCACCAGTAGTTATATAATGCATTTTTCACTCACCAAAAAGGTTTTTTTGTTGAGAATCCAGGAGAAAGGCCAGACCAAAAGCCAGTTTAATGAAAAGTCCAATCGCATCTGGTATGGTTACGCACAGAGGTTGGAAGGTGGATTTGCTCTTATTAGATTTAGATATGATGCTTTAGCCAGCGATGAAATTTTTAAATGATAGCCATTTAGATCGGGAGTGGGGCTCAGCAGTTAGCTGTGAAAACAGATGGTCTTCGAAAGTTTTTTCCATTGATCCACAAAACAGTTACCTGAAGGGATTATGCCAGGAAAAAAATTTGTCCAGGACCCATGAATAACAGAACAATGGACGCATTGATGCAATGACAAGGTGACTGATTTGCATAAACACATGTAAAGAAAAGCAAACACAAACAAGAACAAAACGCAATCGAATAAACGGCAAACAATGTCGGTTAAACTTCTAAAAATCAACAAATAGCATGTGAGAAGTTCTTCATGTACAATTGTTTAATTTGTAGATATACGAATGTAATGTATTGAAACACCAAGCCTATCACACAAAACACAAAACAAAACTTTAATATTCTTATATATATAAAAACCAGGAGGCGGCGTATTTGTGGGATCCCAGCATCATTTCATACCTTTGTCATTCCAAACTCGTCGACGCATTCATCACAGCACAACGTGTGTACAGAAATATTTGACAGGAGGTACATTACGTTCATCTCTTCATTGGTTTATTACCTACTCGTTGCAGTAACGGTGCTACTTTATCACTGTCTCCCCGCTCAGATTTAGCCATGGACTCTAACGACGTCATCACGGCGCTCATTTTGATTTTTCTGATATACAAAGCACAAGTAGACTTTTGGTCTCGTCGGGGTAACCCTATAACACTTTCCTTTCTATTAACTGGCTCTTGAATGACCTAAATTAGGAATGGCATAGGAGTTTGGCCTCGAAAAATTCGCCACAGGAAGACATGGGGGAACTGCCAACCGTGGCGGTAGATACCAAGTACAAACTTGTCATTGCGATCGATTTTGGTGAGTAGTTGTGCTCTTACAATGCGACGTTGAGACAACATATTATGATTGTAGCTTACTGGGAAATTCCAAAAACCCCAGGAACTACATATAGCGGTTGCTCGCTAGGATATCCAGGACAGGGTAAGATTAAGTACATTGATCAATGGTGAGTAAATGTGGAATATCAATGGTGTGCGACGATCATACATCACGAGAGCTCAACGTTATTTTGTTTTTACATATAGGCCCAACTGTTCCGACCTGTATCCTAAGATTCCTACGGCGATCCTCTACGATGCCGAAGGCAATGTCCAACAATGGGGACAGGCGGCCGAAACTACGAAATTGCAAGACAAAATTCCTAAGGGTTGGCAGTACTGCAACCGTTTCAAACTCCGCCTCGACGAGAACTTCACGTCTTCCAAGCAATTATCTGGTCTGCCTACTGGGAAAGAATTCGTCGATGTCATTGCCGACTACCTGCGTGAGATGCATAAATATGTGCTCACCTTGGCCTTGGTTGATCCCAAGTATACGAGGGACCAAATACAATACACCCTTACGATCCCAGCTAGCTGGACTCCCGACGCAAAGAGATACATGCGCAGCGCCGCTATCCACGCAGGCCTTGTTGGCATAGAGGACCCCTCCGAACGCCTGATTCTCGTTAGTGAGCCCGAAGCCGCTCTTGTCAGTTGCTTGAAAACCCATCCGAATATTGAAATGTCAAAAACCGTTATGATTTGTGATGCGGGGGGTAATTTGTTTCCATTCTATCTGCTTTTTGCTACCAAAAATTTCGTCGTGATTGGAATCGTTAACTACCTATATACGCATCGCAGACGGTACCGTCGATATGTGCACATTTCAAATCAAGAAGAAGACGGATGGAGAGCTGGATTTGAAAGAAATCTCCCTTGGCAAAGGAAAGTCTGTTGGATCCATGATGCTTGACATTTCCTTTGAAATTTATCTTCGCAACACCAAGCTTGGCTACGACGTCTGCAGTAAACTTGATAAACGGGATGTGCCCCGTATGGTGGAATCATTTATTGACAACGTGAAGCCAATCTTTAAGGAAGGTTAGTTGAAATACATTCTTGTTTGCTCGTTGTGTGTTTATTATGAGAGGATATTCTGAAATCTTGGTTGTATTTTACAGAAACTAGAGAGTACAGAATCGAATCACCACTTCATCGAGATCCCAAGCTTCTCGGCCTCCTTCCTGTAGAACGGGGTGACTAGGTGCAGAGCGTGTAAAGGTAAAAGAACGTGTTTTATTCATTTTTAGGTGTCACGCGCGTTTTAAACGTGACGCGACATGACTGTCTAATTTCTACTACACGTGATATAATTTTGTGACGACATGCGAGCTGGTCAGCGTAACCCAACACTCCCACTTGGCATTAGATCGAAATGTCGCTTTACACCATATCACCTTATATATTCGCTTACTTGCTTATTCCCCCTTTTTTTGAATTCGCTTCCTTCACTCAACATTCCCTTCAAGCATGCAAATCATTCATTCAAACAAACTTATCCTAACAAACCCATCTTCGCGATGAATCCTAGGTGTTTGTCCTTCGGTAAGGCTTTGGTAAGTATGTCCGCTGTCATGTCCTCTGTTCTGCAATGCATAATGCTAATCTCATTTATTTTGACTTTTTCACACAGGAAGTGGTGTTATATGTTAATGTGCTTCATTCTTACGTGGAATGTCAGATTTTTCATGAGGGAGAGGGCATCTTGGTTATTGCTGAGGATTTTAACAGGTGAGTTTGTCAGGTAGTACCTGATTTTATTTAATAGTTTCTTCACTTATGTAGATTCTTTCATCATTTGACCAAGTACCATATATTCAGCTTTGGTTATTGATAGTGCCATGGTAGGTTACCTCTTGCTATTCCAAGTAATAGCACCTCCATGTAGTATAAAGACATAACCAGTTGTTGATCTTCTATTATCCAGATTTCTGGCCCAGTTGGCATTGTTGTATCCATGGATTAGTTCATCTCCTCGTTGGTACTGGAGTTCTAGGTGCCTTGTTCCTTTAAGGTATCATATGATTTGTTTTACTGCTTTCTAGTGAATTTCACCTGGATTCATATTGAATAAGCTTATTGCTCCCACTGCATAGGCAATATTGGGATGTGTGCTAGTTATAGTATACATGAGACTTCCAATAGCATTTTAGTAAGGAATTTTATTCATTTCATTTGATTCTTATTGGTTCTTCAGTGACATTTCCTTTGAGAGTCTAATCCCTGGATTTATTAGTGTAGGCACCAGCTTGTAGTCTTCTATGTTGAATTATTTTAACACATCATTAATATACTTGTGCTGGTTGATTTGAATCCAATCTCTCTCATGGTCACATCAGATTTCAATACTGAGGATGTAGTGGGCTTCTCCAAGGTTAGTCATCTCGAATTTTTCACTAAGTTGTCATTTGAGTGTTTCAATTTCACCTTTATGACTTGAGAATATTAATAGGTCATTGATGTAGATGGTGATGATCAAGACCTTATTGCTTGAGCATCAGTGGTAGATGCAGCTATCAGTGTGTGTTCATATTAGGTGGATCAACTTGAGGTAAGCATCGATTTTGTGATACCATGATCACCTGGCTTGCTTTAGGCTGTAGATTGCCTTTCATAGTTGGTAAACTTGGTTTTCATGACCAGCTTCGATTAATCCTTCCACTTGATTCATATAGATTTCCTCATCAAGGTTGCCATTGAGGTATGCCACCTTCACATCCATCTGGTAGATATCAAGGTCATAGTGCATGGTGAGCACTAGTGTAATGATGCGAGGTTTCTTAGGAAGGGAAGGGTCAGGGAAGTTCGAGTGGAGTAAGATGATATTTTATTAAAGACAACTCGCAGGGTTTATATAGCGAATTACACATGAAAGAACTAAGAATAGATTTCTAAGGGTAACTAGGGGTCATGACTGTGCCACGCTGTGCCGCACTGTGCCCCTGACTGTGCCGTGCTCTTCTCTGACTGTGCCATGCTCTGTGCCCCAGCTGTGCCTTCCACATGCTGAGCCGTGCTGTGCCCCAGCTGTGCCTCATGCTGTGCCTCCTTCAGGCTGTGCCCCATGTCCCCATGTAATACCATTACAACTAGGAGGATTCAGATGGAGTTGAATTTTATGATAGGTGCATACATTTTGGTGTAGTTGATATCATGGATTTGTAAATAACCTTTCACAACTAATCTTGCTTTGTATTATTCTAGGTTTCCGCTGGTGTCATACTTGACTTTGAATACCTATCAGCAGCCAATTGCCTTTCAACCTTGCAGGAGATCCTCTAGTGTCCAAGTTTCATTCAACTTGAGGGATTCTTCTTCAGCCTTGATGGCTTTTTGCTAATGGTAAGCTTCATTTGAATTCATCACTTCCTTGTATATGCATGGCTCAGTGATTGCTAACTTTGCATGTATCTGCTCTTCACCATAGCACATCAGCTCCTTGGATTCACATTTTGATTGCCATGTACTATTCATGACTTCACCTATCACCCTTAAGAGCTCCTGCAGAGTTTCATGTACGCTTTCATTGGTGTTTCTAGAGTTACCTGAGTCAGAGTCATTGCTTGTGCTAGGGTCTTTGACTGGAATGTGGTCCACTACAATGGTGTCCATGTTGACTTGATCTTTGGGCCTGGGCCTTTTGTGATTAGGTACATTTTGTTTTTCGATTACTTGAATGTTATCTGCTTCTGTTTCTACTCATTCATCAAATACAACATCACACGTGATACTGATCCTTTTTTTGATTGGATCATAGAGTTGGTAGGTCTTGCTCATGGTGGAATATCTGACAAATATGCACTTGACAATCTTGGCATCAAGCTTGGAGTGGTTCTGTGTTGGAATATGTGCATATGCCTTACATCTAAATGGTCACAGGTGTGCTATGGTAGGTTTCATGCCTGTCCATGCTTCTTTGGGAGTTTGATTGTCTAATGCCTTTGTTGGACTTTGGTTCTTTAGGTAAGTCAAAGTGGAGATAGCCTCCACCCATAGGCTTAGATCAATATTTTGCTCTTGGAGCATACATCATGTGCATTCTATGATCATGTGGTTTGCTTGCTCTGCCATGCCATTTTGTTCTGGAATGTATGGAGCCAACTTCTGGTGCTTGATCTCTTGGTCCTTAAGGTAACATTCGAATTCTTGAGATGTGTATTTGCCACTGTTGTTGCTGTGAAGTGTCTTAATCTTCTTTTCGGTTTCCTTTTTGACTAGGGCCTTGAAGTCTTTGAACTTTTCGAACATTTCATCCTTGGACTTGATCAGGTAAGTGAACATTTTTCGCATCTTGTCATCAATGAATGTGACAAAGTATCTTGCTCTGCTGATGGAAACTTGTTTCATAGGTCCACACACATCAGAGTGGATGACCTTGAGGATTTCCTTTGCTTGGTGAGTGGATTGATTTGGGAGTGGGTCATGGTGTTGCTTACCCTTGACACATGTTTCGCAGAACTCCAACACAGTCTTCTCATCAATGTCAAGGCCTTTGACCATGCCTTTGGCAAGCTGCTTGATTCCTTTGACAGGTAAGTGACCAGTTCAGCAATGCCAGAGCTCGATGCTCTTAGTTTGCTTCACTGTGTGTGCTTGATTCAGAATCCTAATTGACTTCATTTGATATAGGTTGTTTCGCTTCTTGGTGATGGTGACAATCTTCCCAGCAGCATTGCTGATGGTGCAGCTGGCCTTGTTGAAGGAGACCTTGTTCCCTTAGGTGATGGTCTTGGTTACTGAGATGAGGTTGCCATGGAGTATCAGGTACATAAAGCACCTCTTGTAGACTTCTCTCATGCATCGAATTGCCTATTTTCAATAGTATGTTGATGGTTCCAATGCCTATCATGGAGATTGTATGGTTATCAGCAAGACAGATGTTGCTTGGTGTCATCACTCAGTAGTCAGCAAACCAATCTTTTCATGAAGTCATGTGCTGCATCATGCCCAAATCAACATACCAGCTCTGCATCTCTATGCTGTGGGCTTTTCTGCTAAGATAAGCCACATCAGACATGGGAGTGATTTGGTTTGTTATTTCTTCATGATTCTGATTGCTTACACTTTGCTTGCTTTCAGACTTCAGGTTCAGATTTGACTCATGTGGTGTTGGCTCTAGGTCGACTTGGCACTCATGCTCTATCCTAGGTATATTGTTTCTCCCACTTGTTTTGGTGTTGGCAGCAATAAACATAACATACTTATCCTTGTCTTCATCATTTTTGTCTTCTTTTGGTTTATCCAATTTTGACTTCAATTTTGACATGTCTTTCTTCTCTGGATATAGGATCCAGTAGTCAGCCTTCTTGTGTCTGACCTTCTTACAGTGGTCACACTTTGGCCTGGATTGCTTAGGTGAGTCCTCTCCCTTCATGCTCTTCTTTGATTTCACACCTTTCTTACTAACAAGTGCTGTTTCTTCATTCACATCTTCTTCAGTGTCCTGCTTTAACCTGGCCTCTTCTTGTAGAGCCTGTGTCTTAATGAGATCAGTGGTGATGCTTTCAGGTACATTTCCGAGTGACACTTTGAGCATGTCATATGACTTTGGTAGACTGTTTAGCAGGGTAAACATGATGGCATGATCAGACATGGTTTCTCCAAGTGTGGCAAGTCCAGCAATGATGTTGGTAAGTTGATTTATATGCTCTTGCATTGTTTTGTTGTTGTCTTTCTTGAAGTTCAATAACTGTTGATGCAAGTATAACTCGTGCACTATGCCTTTCTTTTCATAGACCTTGGCAAGCTTCTTCCACACTTTGGCCATGGTGGTGCAGTCCTTGATATGGTGCTTCTCTGAATTGCCTATTGTGAGGCATATTGTCATGTATGCATTTTCACATTCAGCTTCCCACCTTTCCAGAACATCAGGATCGTCACTTTTCCCAGTCAGCACCTTTCATTTTCCATCAACATGCTTCCACAGGCCTTCCATAAGGATCAGCCTGATGTGGAATTTCCAGTCATGGTAATTGTTTGTGTTTAACCATTCGTTAGCATGCATATAAGTGTTTGTCATAGTCTTTAATGTATATATCATGTTATGTTTGAATAAAATTTACGTGGTAGGGCTCATAACCTGTAGAATGGGGTGATTAGGTGCAGAGTGTGTAAAGGTAAAAGAACGTGTTTTATTCATTTTTAGGTGTCACGCATGTTTTAAACATGACACAACATGACTGTCTAATTTCTACTACACATGATATAATTTTGTGATGACATGCAAGCTGGTTGGCATAACCCAACACTTCCATCCACTACAGTTATAGATGGCATCCACTTAGTTTTATCTTTTGAGGAACTACAGGAGCATGTATTCGATCCCATCATTCGCAATATCATAACCCTCATTGACCATCAGGTCCAATATCTCAGAAATAAGGGATGGATGAATCCTGTTTGTGACAAACTTCTTCTCATTGGTGGTTTTGGTGAAAATGAATACCTTTATCAAAAATTGCGGATGAGTTTCCAGGATACCAGCATCATTCTCAGCATTGACAAGGTGGCTACAGCTAGTATGGCCATTGTGAGAGGAAAGTTTCAACTCTTTCTTCCAAAACCTCCCAAAAAGCATTGCTTGGTCTAATAATTTCTCAACAACCTTCAGGTGCTGCATACTTTGGCATGTACCCAAAATCAGTCACCACCCAGATTAGCTGCTACTCTTACAGAATTTGCACAATGCCCAAGTTCGAGCATAATTTGCATGAGAGGTCAAAAAAGGTAACATAAAAAATCAGGCCTCCCTGGATTACAGTGGTTGAGGGCCATCTAAGATTTTATGTCACTCATGTTTTCTTTTTAGGTCATTGGAAGTGATGGCATTGAGTGTTGTGAATTGGTATACAAGGAGATTGTCAAACAAGGCAATGAGGTGAATCTTTCCACACCCTGGTATTATATGTTCAAGTCATGCTTCAAGGACAGATACCCCAAAGTGAAGATCTATGCTTTTGATGGGATGGCAAGTATTTTCATGCTTCAATGGTTGCCTTTGTGATTAATCAATTCCTAATGGCTGAGCACGAACAATTTTCCATGCAGGAAGCCCTGTGTTATATCAATGACCCTAGGGTTTTCCAAGTTGGAGCTGTCAATGTTACGAGCATGCCACCAATCAAGAGAGTCATAAATGCCAGGAATCCTCTAGAAATAAAGCTTTACATGTACTTTGGTAAGCATTCACACTTGTCTTGATTTAAAAGAAAGACATATGAGAGTCTATGATGACTGAAATTTGACTTCCATTGTATAATAGGCCAGACTGAGGTTAAGGCAAAGGTTGAAATTGAGGAGAAAACCTACACCACAACTATTGAAGGGATGCATTCATAGACATCATTATCAGCAAAGGCAACATTGTTTTTTTATGATGTGCCTGTAGTTTAATGGAAGAGATAAATCATTTTCATTAGCCCAATCCTCCGGGCATCTAACTCCCATTCATCATTTTTAAAATAAATTCTCATGTATACAACACTGGCTTACTCCCTGATAAGTACTCGAGAATTCCATTTTCTCAATTCCCACATATAAAAGTGCAACAGTAGTATTTTTCAGACATAATGCATGTTAAAGACTCCTCCACCAATATCACAGTTCTCAAAAACATCTGTGAGCACTCAAAAAGTTTCTATGTCATAGTACTCTTTGTTAGAATGCACGTTTTTATTTTTGTAAAAGGAACCCCCCCCCATTGTATTTAGTGGGCACAAAGAATTTTTACATGATCGGGTGAGTCACAATGCCAATGACTGCTAAACATGATCTCTATACTAATTTTGTATATGCTCTATGCTATGCTATTACAAATACATGTGACTACTGATTTTACATCGAAGTATGCATTGAATATTCCACAAACCCCCCCTCAATGAATACATAGATGTGATTGAGCTATTGTGAGTGTTCAAGCAAAGGTTGTATACCCATTTGGTTCCTGCACCATTCGAATTTTGCCCATGCTAATGGTTTTGTGAGGGCATCAGCTATCATCTTGGAGGTCGGACAGTAGTGTAATTTGATTTTTTGTTGGTCAATGCATTTGTGGATGTGGTGGTATGCAATATCAATATGTTTTGTTTGTTTTGTGTTGGTTGTATTGTGCATGAGGGCAATTGTTGATTGGTTGTCCTGGTAGATGACTATGGTGGATGTTTGCATGTAATTAAGTTTGGCTAATAGGTTTCATAGCCATAGTGCTTTGTTGGTTGCACTCAAAAGAGCTTGGTATTCTGCTTGTGTAGAAGATGTAGTAACTGATGTTTATTTCCATGATTGCCAAGAAATAACATGCAAGTTAATGGAGAATACATATCCACTTGTTGATCATTGATCATCAATATCTCCTGCCCAATCTGCATCGCAATATCCATGTAGTTCAATAGGAGTTTTGTTAATTGTTGGTCCACTGAGGGTGAGTGCATAATTTGTCATTCCTCTGATGTAATGAAGAACTCATTTTAAAGCTGTCCAGTGTGTTGAACTATATCCAGTGGTAAATTGAGATAATTTCATGATTGTTGCTGCTAAGTCTGGTCATGTCACAAGCATCAGATATATGATTGAGCTGACTGCTTGACAATAGGATTTATCATTGATAATTTCATTTTCAAGTGGTTTAACAAGCTTGATCAAGGGGTCTGCAGGTGTGCTTGAAGGGTTACAATTGTGCATGTTGAATCATTCAAGTAATAGAGAAGCATAGCATGGTTGATGAAGGTAGATTTGTTTCTTTGAGCAGTCACATGTGATTGAGATCCTGAGAATATATGATATAGGTCCTTGATCTGACATCTTGAATTCGTTTTTGAGAAGTTATTTTGTGTGTTCTAAATGAATAGAAGGAGTGATGATAATTATATCATCAACATAAATACCTAGAATGATTTTGTCACTTGGTTTGTAATAGATGCATTGGTCAGTTTGGCATCATTGGAATCCCATGTTGAGTAGAAATTCGTTGATTCATTTATTCCAGAGGCATGGAGACTGTTTTAAACCATAAATTCCTTTTTGTAACTTGCAGACGAGATCCAATTTTTGTTCATAACCAGGAGGCTGTTGGATGTACATTTTGGTATCAATATTGCCATTGAGAAAAGCTGTTTTTATGTCCATTTGGTATATTTCGAAGTCCAATGTCACTCCAATTGAAAGGATTGTTCATAGAGAAGTAAACTTAAAGACAGGTGAGTAGGTTTCATCATAATCTACTCCATATTCTTGTGTATATCCCTTGGTGATAAGTCAAGCTTTGTAATGGTCAATAGAGCCATCAGCTTTCTGTTTGATCCGGTAAAGCCATCATATGTTGATAATGTTTTGGTCTTTTGGAGTTTTGATGAGATCCCAAGTTTTGTTTTTGATTAGGCTTGTGTATTCTTCATCCATAGCTTGTTTCCATTTTGCTGCATCATTCAAATTACAAGCTTCTTTGTATGTTTGTGGTTCCATCAAAGTAGACATAGCTAGATAAGCATGTGCATAGCTTGCTTGGTTGGTATTGGTGTTTGTTTGTTCCCAATATGGTCCAAGATCAGTTTGAATTTGCTTCCATAATCACAATTTGGTTTGTTGTGCAGGTTGGTCTCATTCAACATAGATGATTGAGTTATCAGTTGGTGTTGATTCTGGTTGCTGTAATTCAACATTGATTTTGTTTTTATTGCTTGAGTCATCTAGGGGATAAATTTGAGCATTTTGTTCAGGTATGGTGGTTGTTTTAACATGATTTTTGTTGAACTTCACATCATGAGATACAACTAATCTTTGTTTTTCATGATCCTATAAGTAGTAGGCCTTGCTCTCTGACAAATATCCTACAAACATGTATTTTTGTGCCTTTGGTTCAAATTTGTGGCAGTCATCTTTGATTAAAGCATATGTGTCACATCTGAATATACTTAAATAACTGATATCTGGTTTTTGGCCTGTCCACATTTCTTCTGGTGTTATGTTTTGCATATCAAGAGCTCTGGAGATGCACCAATTTTGAATATAGGTCGCAGTATATATGGCTTCAGCCCAGAATGAGTATGGCAGTTTTGCATTATAAAGCATCATGCAAGCCATTTCCACAACTGTTCGATTAAATCATTCTGCAATGCCATTTTGTTGAGGGGTGTAAGGGGCAGTTTGCTGATGTCAGATTCCATGATTTCATAGGTAGGTGCTGAATTGTTTGTTGATAAATTCTCCACCTTGGTCAGATCGTATTGTTTTAATATGTAGGTTGGTTGCATTTTCAATATAGGTCTTGTATTCAAGGAATTTTTCAAATGCTTCATCTTTGTGCTTAAGAAAATATACATACACTTTTCATGAGTAGTCATCAATGAATGTTATGAAATATACATTACCTGAATGCATTGGAGTTCTCATTGGTCCACACAAATCGGTGTGTATAATGGCTAATTTATTGCCTACATGCTTTGCATTTTTTGAAAATGGGAGTCAAGTCAATTTGTTAATTGCACAGCTTTCACAAAAGGTCAAATTACCCTTTATCTTTGGTAATTCATTGACCAAATGATTTTTAATCATAAACTGGAGGTTTGTTTCACCTATGTGACCAAGTCACTCGTGCCAAATTTGAACTTCGTTTGATGTCATGGTGAGATTTACTTGCAATGGAGGAATGGCGAGACCGTTGACATAGTAGAGAGAATTTCGTCTGGTCACAGTCATTATAGGCTGTGATTGCTTGAATATAATCACTTCATCTTGCTGGAATTGCAACGTAAGGTTTCGAGAGATCACTTTGCCAATGGAAAACAAATTTTTGCACAGCTCTGGCACATATAGAATGTTAGTCAATATTCCATTTATCAATTTATTATATACCTTCAAGTCCATTTTAATCGATCCTTGCCCTTTTGCATGCATAATGGTGTTGTTTCCCAATTCGATTGGTGTGGGCTCATCAAAAGTCTTGTAGTTTTCGAATAGATTTCGGTCGGAAGTCATGTGGTGAAAAGCACCGGAGTCCATTATCCATTCGTTTTTGTTGTTTGGTGTCATAACACTTGCTGTAAATGCATGTTGATTATCTTGATCCTGCTCAGTGTAGTTTGCTTGGCTATTGTCGTGATTTCGTTGGTTATTATTGTTGTGATAATGGCCTCGAGAGCTTCCACAATTGTTGTAGTTGCCACGGCCACGTCCTCGTTCGTTATATTTCTTCTTTCAACAATCAGATTCCTTATGTCCGTAAATCCCACAATATCTACATTCTCCTTCAAATTTAGTAGACACTTCATTCCTATCTTGATTATTATACCCTTGATATCCGCGGCCTCGATTAAATCCTCGTTTGCCTCGATAGTTCTTGCCGCGTTGATTTGAATAGAAAGCGCTCTCACTGGTCGTATCCTTATTGTTGCCGGTCTCCTCGTTTCGACGCATTTCTTCATTGATTAAACTGTTGGTGACATGCTCGTAATTTTTAAGCTTGTCAGCTTCTTGCATAGCTGAAATGATATGCCTGTATGATTCATCAAGTGCGCGAGTTAGTATCAATGATTTTTCTCCATCGCTTACCTCACTTCCACTTAGAACAGATATTTTTTCAGCTAATTCGTCGACTCGAGAGATGAGTTCGGTCATCGATTCTTTATTTTTAATCTTTAAACCTAAGAACTGGTTTCGTAGGAAAATGATATTTGAATCGCTGGTATGCTGATATTTCGTTTTAAGCCGTTCCCATGCATTGTGTGCTGTCTCGCTAGACATGGTGAGTCGGAGTTGTGTATTCGAAAGCGCGAATTGAATTTCGGACAAGGCTTGCTGGTCCTCCTCTGCATCATAATTCGTAATATTAGCTTTAACATCGATATACTTCAGTAACTTACATTCACATAGAATATTCTTCATTCGTAATGCCCATACTGCATAATCTTTTCCATCAAATTGTTCGATAGATCGTCCAGGTGCTACTGTAAGTTTCTTGGCATCTGTCTTGCTTGTATTTCCTTCTCCAGATGTGGACATTTTTGTTAGTTTTTATCGTATACGTCAATTTTTACACTTACGATGATGGATGGATGTTATTTCCTAATGGATGGTAGATATTCCCGGATGGATGGATGTATACGTTTCTCTTGTAAACGGTTTGCTCTTTCTTGTAAGAGGCTTACGATATGGTGCTCTAACTACGAGAGGCTTGTAATAACGTGTGTGCTCTATCTACAAGAGGCTTTGAAATAACGTGGACTATTGATTATGACTATACGCGCTTGTAGGGCTCATAACCTTTGTTAGAACGCACGTTTTTATTTTTGTAAAAGGAACCCCCCCCGTTGTATTTAGTGGGCGCAAAGAATTTTTACATGATCGGGTGAGTCACGACGCCAATGACTGCTAAACATGATCTCTATACTAATTTTGTATACGCTCTGTGCTACGCTATTACAAATACATGTGACTACTGATTTTACATCGAAGTATGCATTGAATATTCCACACTCTTTACTGCAAAAGCATCCCAATGTATTATCGAACATAGTAGATTTATTCACCACAAGCAAATTTTTCCATAAGTACACGTCTGAAGATTTCCAAGCGAAAGATGAAACATAAGCAAGGAGAACAAGAGCGAACCAGTCAGAGAAGTCAAGCGAACAAGCGAAATGACAAATTTCGTTAAAAAAAAATAAACCAAGTCTATTCCAAATTATGAAAAAAGACGTTTTCAAAATACAACGGCTATACGGGAGGTACGTGCATGCACTAAACCTAGTGACCTAGCCGTAAATGCTCTGAATAATGCCGTGGATACTCTGAATAATGATCTTGATATCGGCACAATCCCTCATCACAATCTGTCTATCCTCCGCGTCGAACAGGTAGCTTGGATGCAGGTTCCTACGCGTGAGCGCCTCCAATTTGCCTTTATCATCGTTTTCCTGACCAAGGTACCCACAGGATTTGAAACCGTCGATAATGCGGGTCGCCTCCAACTCGTGGCGCCTCAACAACAAGGTGCGTTCATGGAGACTAAGGTACGAGGAAAAAGCGTGGTGGGAATATATTGCTATGCAAGCAAGAATCCCAACGGTGGTCCAACGGCTGAGGAGGAGGTCGTAGAGAAAGCCGTTCATATCAAATAATGGTCCTGAGCCGGGTTCTATCGACACCTTCTTGCTGTTAGACTGAGTAATGGTGGGTAGTTGTTCGACTAACGGTGCCATAGATATGAGGGTGTCGGGGGTGGAGAGTTTTGTCGACACCGTTATCATGTCAGACCGTCCGTAGAGTGGTGCCGTATAGGAAAAGCCGTTCATATCAGGAAGTGACCCTGAGCCGGGTTCCTTCGACACCGTCATGCTGTTTGACTGCGCGATATTGGACAGCTGTTCGACGAATGGGGCCGCAGACGAAGGGGTTGGAGGTGTTTTGCCGTTAGAAAGGGTGGATGATAGGGTTGCGCTCGATGTGGTTTTCGTAAAAACCTGGGAACCCTTGTCGTCGTTTTCACTATTGTTGCTGGAAAACGCGAGCTTGACCCAACCCATTCCGGCTCTGGATCACAAATGAATAGGAACCCGCATGTCAGCCAGCGCGATCGGTTTAATTCCAGGCTATTAGCATTGGTTTTTGCCGTCAAGCCTACCAATTCCGTTTTCCTGGCTCAAGTAAAGTGAACATACCCCACGACAATTGTAAAGAGGAGGTTCCAGCCTTGTCTTCTTTTGTTAGCTTTGACGTTGTTGTATTCCTTCAGGAGATGGTATTGCACACCAATCATCACGGACGTTAGATTTGATAGATTTTCGTCTGCTATCCTCATGGCATCTATAAACTCAAAAAAGGGGACAAGGGAGATGGATTTTGTGATTAGTTTTCGCTGACGGGAGTGTTGGGTGACTGCGCTGTCTCAACCCAGAATCAAAAGCGGGTAGAAGAAACAAGGCGTACTGAAAAATCAAACGCTACCATTAACTTTGTCCAATTTTCCTTTCTTCACAGCAGTCGACAATGCCTCGAAGCAGTCGGACAGCCCCTTTAGGGAGGTTTGGATGGTCTTTTGTTTGACCTGCAGAAGGGCCGTCAGGTGTTTATCATGAATCAACTCTCGGAGCTCTTCTGAAGTTCCATGCTTGAGGGGAAGAAACTCCTTGAATAAGCGCAAGGACTCTATAACCTGGCGCAACTCGCCATTTAACTGCACCGCGAATGAGTTGGTGCTTGGCTAAAGTGGAGGAAGGAAGAAAAATTATCAAGACAAGGATTTCGAGAAGAGTTGAGATAGGGAAAGAGGTACTTTTCGTCTCACCTGGAGGGACGGATTTTCCATGTTTCTTCTGATACGACTTGATATAAGTAAGTGGAACTTTGGAATTTTTTGAATCGGAGGACTCGACGTTTGTTTACAACACGTCACACAAGTCTCACGCCACGGAGGCTAACCTCCTCTGAATAAACACAAACAAACATAAGATATGCGGTTATCCGAAGTGACACGAGCGCTTCACTTTCATGCCAAATATTGGAATATTGGTAAAGGTCATCTTACAATAGACTCGATAGTTTTTTAAATTTATTTTGAAATAGTCATCCCCTCTTCAATTATTCTAAACCTCCACCCCCTCCCCCCCCCCCAAAAAAAAAAAAAAAAAAAAAAACCATCCTTCATCACCATGTCTGCGCATTATCATATTGTGAATGGTGGTACCTTTCTTCCAGTAAAGCCAAACACCTATGAAAAAGGTGAAACCAACTATTGCGAGTTCTACGTCAATAACTTCTACGTCAGGATAAATCTCTCATCTCGTCTAGTTTACCACCTTGAACACCTATATCTTGTTTACTTAATTATTTTTGCTTTCGAAATCCAGAACAATTTTGGCTCCTCCAGTTTCTCCAAAGTGCTGTCCGATGCCATCCATAAACAGCGGCCAGCCGAGACTCAAGATTACCTGATATTAGCCGAGATATGCAAGGAGGCTCCAGATATTATCTTTGTAAGTTGTATTTGTATTCTCTCGAACTCTGATAAAGTTAAGCACCCGCTCACTCGCTCACTCGAATGCGTTTAACCATCAAGGTGGAAATCATCATTGGACCCAAACGCGATATCAAATCAGCGTTTAATCTCATCGTCGGGCTAGATAGTAACTTGCGTCGCTTCTCTAGGAACGGGTTCGATGACTGGCTGCCGGCAAACGAGCAGACATTGGAGGTTCTCCGCTCGTTTCAATCGGGAAGCAGTCATGACCATGAAGTCCACGAACGCAATGAGCACATGTCGATGCAGTCGATGCAGTCGATGCAGCCGGACGAAGGGTTCGATGAGCTTGATGATGTCGACAGAGCTATCGAAGTAGAGGAGGCTAACCAGATTAAGGAACTGCAAAAGGTAAAGGAATCGATTAAAAAGAGTAGCAAGCTGTCGCTGTCTCGTCGTGAGCTGGCAAAACTGCGTGAGGATTTTGAGAAGGTTTTTGGGGTCAACGTGAATCAGTTGAGTATCGTCCTCGCCTCGTGCGTGCAATTTCCTGTCGCAGTTTGATTTTCCTATATTGTTGACCACTCATTCACACCACCACTTCCACATCCAGAGATAGGCCAGGAACACTTACTCTCGCCTTCGACGTGGCCTCTGAATTGCTTCGTCAAGCCCCCGGAATAATGCCAATCAAAGTCCAAAATATCCAAAACCTTGTAAGGTGTCAAAATGCTGTAAGTATTACGATTACGCTACCATCTGTGGGTGAGCCTGGCATGTCACTGTCACTTGCGAACTTTTTGTGCCATGATTAATAATGTCGACATCAAGGTTTTATTCTCATCGTTATATTGCAATTTTTTTTTTTGTTTTTTGTTTTTTTGTCAATTTCAGGAGGACTTCTTTCATGGCCTTTCAAAGACCACCGGTATCTCTGCCTTCTCCAACGTTGTCGGTGCAATGAAAAATCACAATTTCCAGACGTCCTCCGAGATAGCCATCGTATTATACCATCTCTACAAGGTCTGCAAATCATTATTAGAGATTTCTCGCGCGTGGGAGGTGCTAAAGGAAGAGAAGGAACTTTGGGAAATTGTTGCCGACAAGGCCAAAAATGTCTGCGGGAAGCTAGACGAAATTTCTGGAACTTTGGATATTATCTGCAAGCATCTGTCCTGTCCGTCCCCTCGCTGGAAAAGTTTGCGAGGTAAGGAATCATCTTTCGCTGCTCTGTGTTTTAAGCTCTCGCCGACTACGGCCAAAAATATCTAATCTTGCCCTCCTACGCCTTCCTGCCTCCATTCCTTCCACTCCAATTCAAATCGTTAATGGAACATAAATGGATAACGGATAGATTGCCTTAACGCCCTCGTCGAAGAGCTCGCTGATCTCGACGCAATAGTAATGTCAATCGTCTGTGAAATGAATCGTAGGGTCAAAAATCTGGAATCCCGTAAGGAAAAGGCGGCAGGAGTGAGAAATACGAACATTGCGTAGGTTATTTTTCATGTTTCCTTCCGCCCGCCTCCTGGCATATGATTGATTAATTTTCTCTACCATACTCAGGGCTACCGTTGTTTCATTGGGTACGCTTGCAATTTTGGGGGGTCGGATGAGCGGGGCCTGCAAGGCCGTGGCCGGAACCGTGGCCGTTTCTTCTGCTGTGGTTGCAGTCTTGGCGCAATGGACCTATCATGAAATAAGCAAGTCCGTACGATGTCAAGTCGAAATCATGACGAGCATGAAGGAGCTACACGAATTCCTGGATGAAAAAAAGGACTATTCGCGAAAGCTCTTTATAAAAATCGCCGAAGACGAGGATAACGTTGGGTTGGCTCAACAGTACTGCGGGGGTTTCTTGGACATGAGGAAGGATATAGGTCAGATGAAGCAGAAAATGGCTTTGTATACCTAAATTTAGCTGAGATTGCGAGGTATACGACAATTTTTGTTGTCAAAAAAAAATTGTATATTTGGCTTAAATAGTACGATTGAAGTTTTAAAATATATATTAAATAGTTCACTGACGTTATAGCAGGGGAATTGACTATTTCTATTAATTGCATGTGTAAAAAACCAAGGCAAAGCCGAACCACTGTAACAACGAATGTTAGCGCCAGAAGAGATGTTTTTGGGCAGGATTACCCTCATTGGCATCCTCAACACAAGGGATCAACATTTCCTGAATCAAGTATCCTCTGTCTCAAGATTCCAGCACCCCGATGCCGACATCAAGCCAGCACTCGTCCCATGCAGTACGCGCTGTCGCCATTCTCGGGGCTGCCACCCGAGGGCCCTCAACAACAACATTAGACGGAGCGATTTTGACTCGCTTAGGGTCAAATACGGCTTATTTGGTATCGATCATGCGCAACACTCACCAAACAATTGCGTATCGGCCTACCCGCAGTCCTCGTTTCTTACCAACGTCCACCAAGCCTGCCCCACACCACAAGTCCATGGTTCCCTAAGCAGCTCTATGACGACCTGCCCATCCTTGCTCAATGTAACTCTCAGGTGACCTTTTGCCGTAACTATCTGTCACTCTTACTTCTCACTCAATGTCTCATACTTCAATGGTGTCTCGTAAAAGATTCAAGGGCCAGACATTTGCGACAGGCGGGAATTTGGAAAGAAGGGTGGGTGAAATTGAAAGAGACGGCGACATTCTGGGGGTATCAGAGAGTTTGTGCAAATCCAAAAGCTGGTTCATATTTCTCAGGTTTTGCTAAAGCTGTCGGTGTTAGATGCACTGTTCGCCGAAATAATACGCTCAAAACAACCACGGTACATCGATAAGTAAACAAAGAATTGTGACGGCGAAATTTCTCTCTCGTTTGACTCTGCGTGCAAGGTAATCGAATTGCGTGTTTGGCCTTTGAATGGCGTACATGCCGTTTATTGAAAAGAAGGGAAATAGAAGAAACTTTTTGATGTCTACGCTACGAGAAGGGAGATCTAGGTACTTTATATTTTCAAATATCTAAGGAACCGTGTGCCTTAACATGAGTACGAGCGCCGAGATATGCAAGGGAAGCGCCAAAGACATGCATGAGATAGCGATGAACATGAAACATGAGACAGGCATAAAGACATAGAGGTGACACAGAAAAGGATGAAGGTTGTTCACCTGCTAGAAATTTCTATTTCTCAGCAAGCCGCATTTCAACAGGTTGAGCTTCCACGCCAATTCAAGAACAAATCTTGATGCCAAGTAGATTTCAATGTCAATGGCAATATACTCCAATAATCTGCTCATATAAATCTTGAATTTCAAGCTGCATGACCTTCAGCATAAACAAAACCCTCTAGGCGAGGATTAGGGCGGGCTGTTAAAAACACGCTGAGTGTATTGTGCGCATTGCTTCCATGATTACAGGTGATGTTTGATCTGCAGTCATGTCGGTTACAGTTGAGTGAAAAATATTTGTGCATTAGAACGATTGAGCAAGTTGTCTGCAGGAAAGTACTCCAATATGTTATAAAAAGATGTACAAGCTCCGATTCAATAATATTTATACACAATCAGACATACAGGAACTGCGCAATAAGCAACACAACTATATGAACGAAGTAACACAGAACACCATAGCCTTTACGATTGTAACGTCTTCTGAATCCACCCACCGGGGAAACACACACAGCACAACGGTTCCTTGAGGTGTCGATATGTCAGACATTTTCATGCAATCTTCCACAAATGTCTCGCCGGGTTTCACCCAATGCGCCACAATCGGTAGATCTCGCCTCATCGTGGCAAAAGCTAACTCCAGTGACAATTCCACCAGCTCTTTGATGTTCTTGGAGAGCGACCGATCCCAATCTTGATAAAGCTTACTAATGTCCCTTTCGATCTCTTGCATAGTGGATTCAACAAGTTGTCTCTTCCTGCTCGACGAATGTCTGGGTGAACTGCGTTGTGAAAACACACGATTGCTGAGTATTTTTGCGATCGATGCCCGGAGAGCCTGGGTAACCACGGCATTTGGGGGAAGCAAAAGCGAGATTCCACCTTGATCTTTCTTGACAGACTCGACGAAGGTAGCCGCTCTCAACTCGTCAGGCGGATCAGCACTGAGTTTGCTCGCAATTGACTCAATATTGGTCGCGATTTTGCCGAGTTGAGTTGCAATTTGAGAGTAAATGGCGGCTGTGGGGCTAATCTGTAAAAGCACGGTCGTAGACGAAGTTCCCTCAACCTCTGCAGGAGGGGAGCCGAGAGCTTCAAAGGCAAGGATAACAAACAAACACAAGCAGGTAACCACAATTGCTGACAGGAACCAGAGAATACCGACGGGCACCTCCCGGACAGTTATCAGTTGAGGTTTCGTTGCCTCTGGTGAAGAGTCCGTGTCTAAGCTTTCATACTTCGTGTCACAAGGCACCTCCTGGTAGACTGATTCGAATTTTTCTTTCATCCAGGGCGAGAGACGGGGGAGTTTAGTGATTTTAACTGTCAGGGAAAGTCGTATTGATGTATTATTTATATGTAACAGAATAATTCAAAGATAGAGTATATCCCCTACCCTTCGTCAGACTTCCAGCAAAAACATAATTGTACTCAGCAGGATGTTCGTGAAAGGAAGACGAGACATTTTCTGACTTGCTGTCCTGGATGTCCTGAGAAGTCTCCACAGTTGTTGTGGTTTTATTCAACATGACGAACTTCAAGAGGATAATTTTATTTATGTCGTCGGTTCCATTCTTCATCCTTGCCCCGATTTCCATCTTAAGATAACCAATGCTCTCGTTCGTGTAAATTGAGCGTACGAAGTTTTCGAAAGACAAGTTACCCGAGCCATTGCAGATAGTTATGGCGTCTTGAGTCTACCGAGTAAATGAGAGGAAATAAGAGGAAGTGGCTGCGCATGCGTAACACTAGCAGTTGAATAATGCGTTTGCACTCACGAAAGAAGAAGTTTCCTTGCTATTAATCCAGGTGGAAAGCAAGAACCAAAACAAGCCCAACCACTTGAATGGCCAGTACATTGCGCAAGGGTTGGAGGTGTGGGAGGTGGGTGAGAACTCTTGTGACTGTTTTAGCCCAGTCCTTGGTTTACATATATACAAGGAATATGCTGACGTAGTTCATCGCCTCATTGTCAACAGTTAAAACACATAAAACACCGTTAAAAAAGCTGCGGCACAGGGGAAACCGCCACAAGGATCGGGTGGCTTGACTTACTGTTACGAATTGAGGCTCTGGAAGCTAGCCTTCCATGCCACCACACCTCGTCCCTCATACACCACGCCTCACACACCACGCCCCCCTTCACACACCAACAACAAGCGAAAGGGGTAGACTTTGCAGATGGCATTTTAGGCGGGAGGACGGGTTCCATGGATGACAGGCTCAGATGATTTTAATGCCCGAACAATTTACAAAACTTCTACCAACCCACCAATTTGGATACCCCTTTTAAAATTCGACAAATGCTACTGTAAACGAACATAACGAACTTTAAATGTAATATTCACAACATCAAACGTAACAACATGGAGAATTTTGGAATTTTGGGGATATACATCATTTCGCATCATCAAAAACTCTCACTGCCACGTTAACTCGGAAAACGTTTGTACGATGGAAATTTGTTATCTGTGTAGTTTAGATATTTAATTTTAAAAAATTGAATCTCATATCTGACAAAGTCCATCCCTTCGCTCGTAGATGTCGATGTGTAATATGACGTTAAGGGGCTGAGGTGTGGTGGTGTGGAAGTCCAGCTTCCAGGGCCGCTGTTCGTGCGTAGACTGCGCGAAGAGGGCCATATATTGAACAGAAAGCGATTGATACAGGTGTGGGTGGGCGGGAGTTCGAAAGAAGAGAAAGAAATTCCATGTCGAGTTTGTTATTCTATATAGTTCGAGTAAATATAGGGATATCTGGCACAATTTTTTGTTAATTTAAAATGTTTCACACTAATACGAGGGTGGCGGTGCCCCAGAATGTTTGCTTGCTGATGCCCCCGACCTGTTTGACTCTAATAGCCCCCATGATGCAGCTTTAACCACCTTGCATTTGCCACTGCTCGCAGATTATCCTCACTTTCCGTCCCCATCTGCTTCACCATTTTTGAGAGCATCGATTCTGGCTGCTGTAAAAGCTCCCATGGGTTACCAAACTCTGCGATCTCTCCAGCATCGAGCACCATGATGCGGTCGTAGTCACCAATGACAGTATTGAGCCTGAAAGAAAAGAAAGTTATGACAGGTTTCCGTAAGAATGCCAATCTGATTGGGAATCTCAAAGTCTGTCAAAACGGATCTCTCACCTGTGGGCGATGGTAAGCACCGTGGATTTCTCAAAATGAGTATGAATCGCGCGCTGGATTTGCCTGTCGCTTTCAAGGTCAACATTGGCGGTTGCTTCGTCCATGATGATCTAACCCAAAAAAAAAAAAAAAGGTTAGAAAAAAACCAAGGAGAGCGGTCATATCTACGTAGTCGTGCTCACCAGGCTCGTGTTCCTAAGAATGGCACGGGCGAGCGATATAAGCTGCCGTTCACCGACGCTAAAATTTTTGCCGTTGTCAGTAACAGAGGTTTCCAATCCACCAGGCAGCATCTTGATCTTATTCTTAAGCTCGGCCGCCTCCAGAGCATGCCAAATATCGACGTCTTTATGCTCATTGAAAGGATCGAGGCTTGGAGACCAATCAAATATTAGAAATCATATTCAACACGGACATCGCTCTAAATTATGCATCTTAACTCACTTGAATCGCAAGGTTCCTCTGAAGAGAAAAGGCTCCTGAGGGATGATAGAGAGCTTTGTGCGGAGATCTTGTGTTCCAATTTTATCGATGGGCAAGTTGTCAATACAAATGCTGCCCGTGGGATGGACTTCAATGAGCCTGAAAAGTGCCGTAAGGAGAGAGCTTTTTCCTGCCCCAGTGCGTCCAATGATTCCAATTTTCTCGTGCGACTTGGAGAGATAAGTACGAAGAAGCCGTTAGGACAAGCTCGCTAAATAAAGATTAGTATTGAACAAAGCCACTTACGTGGATCTCGGCATTGATATTCTTAAGCACAGGCTTATCGGCGCCAGGGTAAGTGAGTGACATGTTGCTGAACTTTACCGTTGCTTTTGAAGGCCAATCTTTCGGTGGACGAAGTTCAGTAATGCGCGGAGCCTCTAACGACAGCTTTGTATACGCCAGCATGCGCTCGACCGAAACAAACATAATCTCGGCTATAAGATGGAAGGATAAGAAAGTGAGCGAATTTGTAGGGGAAAAAAAA